>OLQA01000017.1_pt1 | contig 146927 bp, 101 predicted proteins | sample 1673151 | NCBI WGS metagenome assembly OLQA01 (sample SAMEA3136760, study PRJEB25190) | human gut metagenome | biome: human gut; feature: human-associated habitat; material: faeces | place: Austria | collected 2013
AAAGACAGGTATGGCGCTTCGTCATTCAGACCGCCATCTCGATCCTCACGGCCATCGCCACGGCCCTCGGCGTGACGAGTTGCATGGCAGCCGTTTAGACACGGTAGGTTACAGCAAGAGCCGCCAGACAGAGCGGCCCTTGCTTAACTATCAAGGACAGTAGACGCTATCCAAGACAGTACGACGTTATCCAAGACTGTACGACGCTATCCAAGACCGTACCACGCTATCCAAGACAGTACGACGCTATCCAAGACCGAGCGGCCTTTGGTTAACTGTCAAAGGGGATGGTCAGTTCCTCGGATCCGAGGAGGTTGAAGGTGCGGCGGTGGTAGGGCGTGATGCCATGCTGGCGGATGGCCTCGCGGTGCTTTCGCGTGGGGTAGCCCATGTTGTGCTGCCAGTCGTAGTCGGGATACTCCTGCGCCAAGCGGACCATCTCGTCGTCGCGGTAGGTCTTGGCCAGGATGGAGGCGGCAGCGATGGAGAGGTACTTGCCGTCGCCCTTGACGATGGTGGTATGGGGCAAGTCGCGGTAGGGCTTGAAGCGGTTGCCATCGACGATGATGGCCTCGGGCCGCACCTGGAGCTGGTCGAGGGCACGGTGCATGGCCAGGATGGAGGCGTTGAGGATATTGATCTGGTCGATCTCCTGCGGCGTGACGACGCCCACGGCCCATGCCACCGCGTCGCGCTCGATATCCTGGCGCAGGGCATAGCGCTGGCGGGCGGTGAGCTTCTTGGAGTCGTTGAGCCGTTCGTTGTGATAGTCGGGAGGCAGGATGACGGCGGCGGCATAGACACTGCCAGCCAGGCAGCCACGGCCAGCCTCGTCGCAGCCAGCCTCTACCCTGCCCTGCTCATAATAGTTTTTCAGCATAGCGATTGTGATTGTGTGTGTGGACAGACGGCCTCAGCGCATCGCCCCGTCGGAGAAGGAGAGCGGCACCAGGTCGTGCATGCTCCCTACGACATAGACGCCCTCGGTGCCATAGAGGAGCACGCGCATCGGCTGCTGGTAGCGGTCCTCCACCTCCAGCGCCACCTGGCGGCAGGCGCCACAAGGCGTGACGGGCTGCGCCGTCAGTCCCACGGCGTTGCGCGCGGCGATGGCCAGCGCCAGGACCGGCTGGTCGGGATAGTGGGCCTGGGCCGCAAAGAGGGCCGTGCGCTCGGCACAGAGCCCCGAGGGGAAGGCGGCGTTCTCCTGGTTGGCTCCGATGACAATATGGCCATTGTTCAGCCGGACGGCTGCTCCGACATGAAAGTGGGAGTAGATGGCGTAGCTATGGCGTGTGGCCTCGATGGCCCGCCCTACCAGTTCTTGGTCCTCGATGGACAGCTCGTCCATCTGACAGAGCGTCACCTTTATTTTGATTTCAAGGTCTTGCATGGCGATAGTTGCTTGATGAGTAGATACTGTTAAAGAAACAATGACACCACAAATCTACGAAAAAAAACGCAAAGGCCGCCCGAAAGTCTCCATTTTTTATAAATCTTTTTTGGAGGTCAGGAAGCAAACAAAGCAAACCGGCAAGATTCTGGACAAAGTTTCTCGCGCACAGCTCAAAACTCCTTGGCCAGTCCGCCCTCGCTCGTCTCCTTGTAGAGCGAGGGAATGTCGTGGCCAGTCCGCTTCATCACGTCCACCACTTTGTCGAAGGAGACGCGGTGCTTGCCGTCGCTGAGCGAGGCGTAGAGCTGGGCGTCGAGGGCACGGCAGGCCGCAAAGGCGTTGCGCTCGATACAAGGGATCTGGACGAGGCCGCAGACGGGGTCGCAGGTCATGCCGAGGTGGTGCTCCAGTCCCATCTCCGCCGCATACTCTATCTGCGACGGCGTGCCGCCGAAGAGCTGGCAGGTGGCTGCCGAAGCCATGGCGCAGGCCACACCGACCTCGCCCTGGCATCCCACCTCCGCGCCGGAGATCGAGGCGTTGTACTTGACGATGTTGCCGAAGATGCCGGCCGTGGCCAGAGCATGGAGGATGCGCGTCTCGGAGAAATTGTGGAATTCGGCCAGATGGACCAGCACGCCCGGCACCACGCCACTGGCTCCACACGTCGGGGCCGTGGCCACCGTGCCGCCGGAGGCATTCTCCTCGCTCACGGCCAGGGCATAGGCGAAGACGCGGCCACGGCTCTGCAGCGACGGCTTGTAGGCAAGCGACTTCGTATAGTAGGTCGGGGCCTTGCGGGCCAGGTGCAAGGGGCCCGGGAGCGCGCCCTCGTGGTCGATGCCACGGTGGACGGCACGCTGCATCACCTGCCACACCTGGCGCAGGTAGTCCCAGATGTCCTTGTCCTCGCAAAGCGCCACATACTCCCAGTAGCCACGACCGTTGTCCTCACACCAGCCGAGGATGTCCTTGGTGGTGTGGAGGTTATAGACCTGCTCCGGGCGGAAGCACTGGTCCTCCTTGCCCTTGCCCTCCGACAGGGCGCCGCCGCCGACGCTATAGACCGTCCACTCCTCGGTGGGCTTGTCGTAGCCGTTGAGGGCGACAAACTTCATGCCGTTGGGGTGGAACTGCAGAAACTCCGTCGGTTTCCACACGATCTTCACGGGGGCGGCCTCGCGGAGCACCTCCTGGATGGCCACGTCGGTCATGTGGCCCTTGCCCGTGGCAGCCAGGCTGCCGTAGAGCGTCACCTCGAAGCGGTGGGCGTTGGGATGGCGCTTGAGGAAGATCTGTGCCGCCCGCTGCGGCCCCATGGTGTGGCTGCTCGACGGTCCTTTGCCGATTCTGAATATTTCTTTGATCGATTCCATGTCGGGAGGGGAAAAATACAGTTTGGGGATGGAGGAAAACGTCAGGCCCGGTCCTCGCGAAAGGGTCAGGCCCGGTCCTTGTAAATGAGTTTGTTGGCTCCGCTGGTGATGTGGAGGGCCTCGGGGTGCTCCTTGACGAAACTGTCGATATGGCGCACGCGCTTCTCGTCGAGGATCTCATCGACGGCAATGAGGATGCCCGTCTCCTCCACCTCGCCAAAACCGTCGTTGATGGCCGTTCCGAAGAGTTTCATCGTCGGCGAGAGGTTCATGTAGGCGTTGACGAGCGGCGGGATATTGAAGCCCAGGTGGCGAATCTCGCGGTTGAGGATGCGGTAGTCCTCCCTGAAGTCGGCGCCCGTGAAGATCTTGGCCAGTTGCTCCTCGGGGTGCTCGTAGCTCAGCGGGTGGATGGGCACGATGAGGTGGTCCTTGTCGTCGAAGTGCTTCTTGAGGAAATAGAGGATCATGTCGCGGCCGATGCGGATGTAGCTCGGATACATGGTCATCTTGCCAAAGAAGTACCTGACGTCGGGATTGATGACCGTCAGCGCGCCGAGACCATCCCAAAGGTTGTCGAGTGCGAAGATACTCTTGGAGTTCTTGCGCACGTTCTGGTAGTCGAGCGAAACAAACGAGCGGCCCAACTCCACGGTGTAGGGCATGTACTCCTGGAGGAAGCGGTCGGAGAAGTGGAACATGTGGCTGGTGGCCAACTCGGGCTGGCCGTCGGCATTGAGCCGCCAGTTGCGTCCGAAGAGATAGCGGTAGCCACCGATGATCTCCTCCGCCTCGGGGTTCCACACGATGAGCTGCTTGTAGCAGTTGTCCGACGTGTCAAACTCGTCTATATCTACGGCCTTGCCCGTACCGCCACCTGCCGCGCGGAACGCTATCTCGCGCAGCCGGCCTATCTCCCGCATCACGTTGGGTGCGTTGTGGGCTGTCACCACATAGATATCGTTGTGGCTTTTGTTGGTCGTGCGGAGCAGCTTCTCAGGAGTAAGCTCGCTGCGCAGCACCTCTTTGCTGATGGGTTGGATAATCTCTTCTTCCATTTTTTCAGAGTTTGATGTAAAACGGGGGGATTCTCTTGTTCTGACTCTTCTTCTGAACCTTCTTCTGTCTCTTCTTCTGCCTCCTTAGAGCGCATAGACCTGGTCCTCCACCCACAGGGCCCAGTCCTTGGCCGATCGCGACCGGTCGAAGGTCTGCCAGAGGATGGGTTTGCCTATCTTGACCGTGAAGTCCTTGTCGACGTTGCGATACATCTCATCGACGAGGAAGAGCATCGCCAGGTTCACCTTGAGGTGGAGGCGCTTCTGCCAGTTGGCGATGCGGTAGAAGCGGTCGGAGTTGCGTCCGCTGAAATGGATGGGCACGATGTCGCGCTGATACTGCACGCTCTTCGTGACGAAGGTCTTCTTCCACGGCAGGTCGCGGATCACTCCGTCGGTCATCCGCGAGTTGAGTCCGGCGGGAAACATGATGATATGGTCGTTGCCCTGAAAGGCCGCCTCGACCATGCGTGGGAAGTCGCGGCTCTGCTTGCCCGTCTTGTTGATGCCCACACAGACCGGACGAAGGCCGGGGAGGTTCATCAGCAGGTCGTTGACCAGGTAGCGGAAGCGACCGTCGTAGTGGCGCCCGATGATGCTGCCCAGGGCCACGCCATCCTGTCCGCCGAGAGGATGGTTGCTGACGAAGGTGTAGAGTTTGCCATCATCCTTGGAGGGCAGGTTCTCCTCGCCCTCGATGGTGATGTGCATCTTGAGATACTCCACGGTGGAGGTGAGCCATTGCGTGCCGACCTCGTCGCGGTGGTCGTACAAGAACTGGTTCACTTGGTCCTCGTGGGCTATCTTGCGTAGCCAGTTGATCAGGCAGCGGGGCACGAGGCGCGCCTTGCCGCCGAGTTTGCTGGTGAGTATTTTCTCGATGTCGATAGTCTTCTCCATCCGCTCTTTCTTTTCGTCAATTCTCTCTTACAATGCGCAAAAATACTCATTTTTCTCAAAGTGTGCAACTATTTCCGCCGAAAAAGTGGTCAGGACGCCCTTATTTCATGTTGTTGTCACATTTCCACCGCCTCGGCAGGGCCCTTCCGGGCAGCTCCGAGGTCCGACGGGCGAAGGACGGAAAAGAGGGCGTCCTATACCTGAATCAATAAAAAACAGACATTTTTGAAACTTTTGTGGGGGAGCGTGGGGAGATGTGGGGAAAAATGTGTACCTTTGAAGCCGAAAATATATTTTCTTCAAAGAAGTACACATGCGATTTTTGGGAACGATAGATTCCAAGACCGATGCCAAGGGACGGGTGTTTCTCCCCGCCTCCTTCCGGAAGGTGCTGAGCACGGCGGGCGCAGAGCGCCTCGTCCTGCGCAAGGACATCTTCCAGCCGTGCCTCGTGCTCTATCCCGAGTCGGTGTGGAACCAAATGCTCGACAGCCTGCGCGCACGCCTCAACCGCTGGAACCGCCAGGACCAAATGGTCTTCCGCCAGTTTGTCTCCGACGTGGAGCCCGTGGCGCTCGACGGCAACGGCCGCTTCCTCATCCCCCGCCGCTACCAGCAGATGGCGGGCATAGAGGGACAGGTGCGCTTCATCGGCATGGACGACGCCATCGAGATCTGGAGCGGCGACGAGGGAGAGGGTCCGTTCATGGACGCCGACGCCTTCGCCCAGGCGCTGGAGGACCGGATGGGGAGCGCATTCCCGGGCGCGGCAGAGAGCGAGAACGACAGCAACCAACCACGACAATGACCGATTCTACCCAGACATATCATGTGCCCGTGCTCCTCCAGGAGAGCATCGGCGGACTGGCCATCCACGAGGGTGGCGTCTATGTGGACGTGACCTTTGGCGGTGGAGGCCACAGCCGCGAGATCCTGCGCCAGCTCCATGGCACAGGCCATCTGTACAGTTTCGACCAGGACGCCGACGCAGAGGCCAACATCGGAACAGAGGCGGAGGACAACTTCACGTTTGTGCGCAGCAACTTCCGCTATCTGAAAAACTGGATGCGCTACTACGGCGTGGACCATATCGACGGCCTACTGGCCGACCTGGGGGTCAGCTCCCACCATTTCGACGACGAGGAGCGGGGATTCTCTTTCCGCTTCGACGCGCCGCTGGACATGAGGATGAACAAACGAGACGGACTGACGGCGGCCGACCTACTGCGCGACTACAGCGAGGAGCAGCTCGCCGACGTGCTCTATCTCTACGGAGAGTTTCGACAGTCGCGACGCATGGCGGCAGCCATCGTCAAGGCAAGACAGCAAAAATCGATCACGACAACGATAGAATTGGCCAACGTTGTCGCTCCTTTACTAAACAAGAGCCGGGAGAAGAAGGAAATGGCACGTCTTTTCCAGGCGCTGCGCATCGAGGTCAACCACGAGATGGACGCCCTGCGCGAACTGCTGGCGGCAGCCACCGACGTGCTCGGAGAGGGAGGCAGGCTGAGCATCATCACCTACCACTCGCTGGAAGACCGACTCGTCAAGAACGTGATGCGAAGCGGCAACGCCGAGGGAAAGGTCGTCAAGGACTTCTTTGGCAAGGCCGAAACACCCTACCGACTGGTCAACAACAAGGTGATCGTGCCGACGGCGGAGGAGCAGGAGCGCAACCCGCGCAGCCGTAGTGCCAAACTGAGAATAGCAGAAAGGACAGAACGCTGATGAGCAACAACAAGGAAACACAGGAGCCGCTGATGGGACAGCCCGTCGAGCTGGAGGTCGTGGGGGCCACGGAGGCCACACAGGCTGCCGGCGAGGCCTCTGTGCGTCCACAACGGGAGGAACCGCTGAAGGGCCGAAAGGCCGTCAGGAAGCCGGCCGGCAAGGAGGGAGAAGCCGCGGGCGAGGCCGTCGAGGCGCAAGGAGCAGCCCACGAGGAAGCCGCGACGGAGCAGCCCTCGGAAGAGGCGGAGGCGGAGCGCGTGGCCGAGGCCATCAGGCAGGCCATCGAGGAGCAGGCGCGCGAGGACGAGAATCCCCACTCCACCAACTACACGCTCCGACAGATCATCGGCGGAGAGATGCTGCAGACGGGCGTGATGCGCAAGAACGTGGGACTGATGGCGGTCGTGGGACTCTTTCTCTTCGTCTCCGTCACCAACCGCTACAGCGTGCAGGAGAAGCTCAAGGAGATCAACCGGCTGGAGGCGAAACTCAAAGACGCGAAGTACAGGGCGCTCTCCACGGGCAGCAAATACACCGAGAAGACGCGACTGAGCTTTGTGCTCCAGGCGCTGCGCAACAGCAAGGACAGCGTCTTGAAGATCCCGGACCAGCCGCCCTACAAGATACAGGTGCCCGAGGAGGGAGGACAAGGAGAGTGACGACATGGTCCGTGGAAAAGGCCGGAAGGCCGCACGGACCCCATTTGATAACTTAAAAAACAACTACAATGAGTAAACTGAACGAAGCAAAGGTAATACCGCGCTACATGCTGGTGTCGGTATTGATGACGCTGGTGTCATGTTGTGTGTTGGGAAAAGCCTTCTACATCATGACAGCAGAAAAGGACTACTGGGCCGAGGCGGCCAAGCAATCGGCTCGCGACAGCGTGAAGCTGGAGGCCACGAGAGGCAACATACTGAGTTGCGACGGGCGGCTGATGGCCACCACGATGCCGCAATACAAGATATTCATGGACTTCGAGACGCTGCGGTCCAACCCTACGGACACGGCGTTTGCCGATAGCCTCGACGCCATCTGCCAGGGACTCAACGAGATCTTCCCCGAGAAGCCGGCAGAGGAGTTCAAGGCCGAACTGAAAAAGGGATATGCCAAGCGGAGCCGCGTATGGCCGGTGTGGAAGAAGCGCGTCGATTACGACACGTGGATGGAGGTCTCGCAGCTGCCCGTCTTCCGCAGGGGCGCAAACAAAAGCGGAATCCACGCCGACAAGTTCACCTACCGGCAGCATCCGTTTGGGTCGCTGGCAGGACGCACCATCGGCGACCTCTACAAGGAGCAGTATGGCGGACGCGTGCCGCGATGTGGGCTCGAAATGGCCTTCGACTCCGTGCTGCGAGGCAAGGAGGGCATTGGCCACAGCATGATGGTGCGCAGCAAGTTTCTGACCATCACCGACGTGCCGCCTGAGAACGGATCGGACGTAGTGACCACGATCGACGTCAACATGCAGGACCTGGCGGAGCGGTCCGTCGTGGACGAGCTGAAACTGATCGGCGGAAAGGTCGGCGTGGCGATCGTCATGGAGGTGGCCACGGGAGACATCAAGGCCATGGTCAACATGCAGCACTGCGACGACGGAGAGTACAGGGAGATCGCCAACCATGCGGTGAGCGACCTGCTGGAGCCGGGATCGGTATTCAAGACGGCCTCCATCATGGCGGCCCTCGACGACGGCTATGTCGATACGACCTACATGGTCGAGACGGGAGGCGGCGTGTGGAACATGTACGGACGCGACATGAAGGACCACAACTGGTCGAGAGGCGGCTACGGCACGCTGATGCTGCCCTGGACGCTGAAGTATAGTTCCAACATCGGCGTGAGCCGCATCATCGACAAGTTCTACCACGACCAGCCGGAGAAGTTCGTGCAGAAGATCCACAGTTTCGGACTGGCCACAGACTATAAGGTTCCGATTCCGGGCTACGTACCGGGCGTCATCCGCATGCCGAAGAAGAACAAGAGGGGACAGTACACCAACTGGAGCAAGACGGCCCTGCCCTGGATGAGCATCGGCTACGAGACGCAGATTCCGCCGCTGCAGACGGTCACGTTCTACAACGCCATTGCCAACGGCGGAAAACTGGTGCGCCCGCGCCTGGTCAAGGCGATCATGCGCGATGGCGAGGTGGTACAGGAGTTCCCGGTGCAGGTGGTCAAGGAGCAGATCGCCAAGCCTCAGACTATCGAGTGGATACAGCGCATCCTGCGCGAGGTGGTCAGCGAGGGACTGGGAAAAAAGGCTGGCAGCGACAAGTTTGAGGTGGCGGGAAAGACCGGCACGGCACAGATGTCGAAGGGAGCCCTGGGATATAAGGCGGGCGGCACCAAGTACCTGCTGTCCTTCGCGGGCTACTTCCCGGCCGACAACCCACGCTACTCCTGCATCGTCTGCATACAGAAGGAAGGACTGCCCGCCTCGGGTGGCGGCATGAGTGGTGTGGTATTCCACAACATTGCCGAGGGCATCATGTCGCAGATCCTGAAGGTGAGCATGGAGGACGCGCGCGACTCGTCGTCGGTGCTGCTGCCGCGGGTGAAGGAGGGAGACCTCCACGCAGCCGACTTCGTGCTCCACGACCTGGGCTTCGACCTCATCAACGGATGGAAGGGATACTTCAAGTGTGGCGACCCGGTCTGGGGAGCCGTCGATGACAGTACCACCCGCAACCGGCTCACGCTGGTGAAGGGATCCGTCGTGGGACAGGCCTACGTGCCCGACGTCTGCGGCATGGGCGCGCGAGACGCGGTCTATCTCATGGAGAGCCGCGGCATCAAGGCGCGAATCAACGGACGCGGCGTGGTCGTCAGCCAGAGCCTGGCACCAGGCACCCGCATCAGAAGTGGCATGAGCTGCAACCTGGCGCTGCAGGCGTAGCCGCCCCAAGAGAGGCGCTGGGCAAAGGAGCGAGCGAAAGCACCCATCCGTCGGGAGGACCGCAAGGCCCTGTCGGCGTGATGGGACTACCCATATAGGAACGTGATGGGGAATCCATGATATAAACGTGATGGGAAATCCCATGTTATAAACGTGATGGACTACTCATATATATAATAAGGAGAAAACAAGAGACTCAAAGATATGAAAGCATTAAGCGAACTGCTCAAGGCAGTGAAACCTCTCACGGTGGAGGGAAGCTGCGATGTCGAGATTGCGGGAGTGGAAATCGACTCACGCAAGGTGAAGCAAGGCGACCTCTTCGTGGCCATGAAGGGCACGCAGGTCGATGGCCACCGTTTCATAGGCAAGGCGATTGGCCAGGGTGCCGTGGCGGTCCTCTGCGAGGACATGCCGCAGGAGAAGACCGAGGGCGTGACCTACATACAGGTGGCTTCGACGGAAGAGGCCGTCGGACCGGTGGCGACCCACTTCTTCGGAGATCCGTCAAGGAAGCTGAAACTGGTCGGCGTGACGGGCACCAACGGCAAGACAACCATTGCCACACTGCTCTACAATCTTTTCCGCAAGCTCGGCCATAAGGTGGGACTGCTCTCGACGGTCTGCAACTACATCGACGGAGAGGCCGTCCCGGCAGACCATACCACGCCGGACCCCATCGCCCTCAACGAGCTACTGGCGCGCATGGTCAGCGCAGGATGTACATATTGCTTCATGGAATGCTCCTCCCACGCCATCCATCAGCACAGAATCGGCGGACTCCACTTTGCGGGTGGACTCTTCACCAACCTCACGCGAGACCACCTGGACTATCACAAGACGTTCGAAAACTACCGCAACGCCAAGAAGATGTTCTTCGACATGCTGCCGAAGACGGCCTTCGCCGTCACCAACGCTGACGACAAGAACGGACTCTTCATGGTGCAAAACTGCAAGGCGAGCGTCAAGACCTACTCCATCCAGCGCGTGGCCGACTACAGGGCGCGCATCCTGGAGTGCCACTTCGAGGGAATGTACCTCGAGATCGACGGCAAGGAGGTCGGCGTGCAGTTTATCGGACGCTTCAACGTGAGCAACCTCCTCGCGGTCTATGCCGCGGCGGTACTGCTGGGCGAAGACGCGCAGGCCGTGCTCGTGGCCATGAGCACGCTGGGCAGCGTCAGCGGACGCCTGGAGCCGATCCGGTCGCCGGAGGGATTCACCGCCATCGTCGATTACGCCCACACCCCGGACGCCATCGCCAACGTGCTCTCGGCCATCCACGAGGTGCTCAACGGCAAGGGAAAGGTCATCACCGTCTGTGGTGCTGGCGGCAACCGCGACCACGGCAAGCGACCGCTCATGGCGCAGGAGGCCGTCAGGCAGAGCGACAAGGTGATCCTCACGAGCGACAACCCGCGCAACGAGGACCCACAAGCCATCATCGACGATATGCTGGCAGGACTCGACGCGCAGCAGCGACGCAAGGTGATCACCATCACCGACCGGCGCGAGGCGATACGCACGGCTTGCATGATGGCCGAGAAGGGCGACGTCGTGCTCGTGGCGGGAAAGGGCCACGAGACCTACCAAGAGATCAATGGCGTAAAGCACCACTTCGACGACCACGAGGTGCTGCGCGACATTTTCAACGTAAAGTAAAGACAAAGACAGTATGTTATACTACATCTTCAGATGGCTTGACCAGTTTGGCGTCAGCGGATCGCACCTATGGAGCTACATCTCCTTCCGTTCGATCCTCGCCCTTGTCCTGGCCCTCGTCATCTCCGCCTGGTTTGGCGAAAAGTTTATCAAGTACCTCAAGCGGAAGCAGATCACGGAGACTGCGCGCGACGAGAAGATCGACCCATTTGGCATCAACAAGGTCGGTGTGCCCTCGATGGGTGGCATCATCATCATCGTCGCCCTGCTCATCCCCGTCATTCTCCTGGGCCGACTGCGCAACATCTATCTCATCCTGATGATCGTCACGACGGTATGGCTCGGATTCCTCGGTGGCATGGACGACTTCATCAAAATCTTCCGCCACAACAAGGAGGGACTGAAGGGCAAGTACAAGATCGTAGGACAGGTCTCCATCGGCCTCATCGTGGGACTGGTGCTATGGGCCTCGCCCGACGTGAAGTCGAACCTGAACATGGAGCTTGGGCAGAAAAACGGACAGGAAATCGTCGTCAAGCACAGCGAGAAGGCGGAGAAAACGCTCAAGACAACCATCCCCTTCGTCAAGAACCACAACCTCGACTACTCCAAGGTGATGGGCTTCTGCGGCGAGCATAGCGTGGCGGCGGGCTGGATACTCTTCGTCATCATGACGATCTTTGTCGTGACGGCGGTCTCCAACGGCGCCAACCTCAACGACGGCATGGACGGAATGTGTGCGGGCAACTCGGCCATCATAGGCGTGGCGCTCGGCATCCTGGCCTACGTGAGCAGCCACATCCAGTATGCCGCCTACCTTAACATCATGTACATACCAGGGTCGGAGGAACTGGTGGTGTTCTTCTGCGCCTTTATCGGCGCGCTGATCGGATTTCTGTGGTACAACGCCTATCCCGCCCAGGTCTTCATGGGCGACACGGGAAGCCTCACCATCGGCGGAATCATCGCCGTGGGCGCCATCATCATCCACAAGGAGCTACTGCTGCCCATCCTCTGTGGCATCTTCTTCGTCGAGAGCCTGAGCGTCATCCTGCAGGTGTGGTACTACAAGATTGGCAAGCGCCGCGGCGTGAAGCAGCGCATCTTCAAGCGCACGCCGATCCATGACAACTTCCGCACGCAAGACTCGCAACTGGATCCCGACTGCAAATATCTCATCCGCGTGCCGCATGGTGCGAAGCACGAGGCCAAGATCACCATCCGCTTCTGGATCATCACGATCCTGCTGGTGGCGCTGGCGATCATCACATTGAAAATCAGATAAGAAACGAAGAGCGGGAGGCTGACAAGCGCCCAACGGACGACGGCCCCAGAGCCGACAAAGCGGACGCGGCAAAGTCTCCCACCCCGATAAAATCAAGCGCAAAAGAAAGATGAAAAGAATCGTAGTTCTTGGAGCCGGCGAGAGCGGCGCAGGTGCTGCCGTGCTGGCCAAGAAGCAAGGCTTCGACGTGTTTGTCTCCGACACATCGAAGGTGAAGGACCAATACAAGAAGCTGCTCGACGACCACGGCATCGAATGGGAGGAGGGCCACCACACGGAGGAGAAGGTGCTCTCGGCAGACGAGGTCATCAAGAGCCCGGGCATCCCCGACAGCGTCCCGATGATACAGCGCCTCATCCAGCAGGGCACGCCCATCATCAGCGAGATAGAGTTTGCGGGCCGCTACACCCACAGCAAGATGGTCTGCATCACGGGAAGCAACGGCAAGACCACCACAACAAGCCTCATCTACCACATCTTCAAGGATGCGGGCTACGACGTGGGACTTGCCGGCAACATCGGAAGGAGCCTGGCGCTGCAGGTGGCAGAGGATCCGCACGAGTATTATGTCATCGAGCTCAGTTCTTTCCAGCTGGACAACATGTACGAGTTTCGTGCCAACATCGCCATCCTGCTCAACATCACGCCGGACCATCTCGACCGCTACGACTTCAAGTTTGAGAACTATGCCGCGGCAAAGATGCGCATCATCCAGAACCAGACGCAGGAGGACAGTTTCATCTACTGGAACGACGACCCGGTGATCAAGAAGGAACTGGAGAAGTATGACATCAAGGCCGTGCAGTATCCGTTCTCCGAACTCAAGGAGACGGGATCCATCGGCTACATCGAGGAGGGACAGTACGTCATCGAGAAGCCTACGCCTTTCAATATGGAGCAGGAGGAACTCTCGCTCACGGGCAAGCACAACATCTACAACTCGCTCGCTGCCGGCATCGCGTCCAACATCTCCGGCATCCGCAAGGAGAGCATCCGCAAGAGCCTGAGCGACTTCCCTGGCGTGGAACACCGACTGGAGAAGGTCTGCAAGGTGGGTGGCGTGCAGTATGTCAACGACTCCAAGGCCACCAATGTCGATGCTTGCTGGTACGCGCTGGAGAGCATGCGCACGCCGACTGTGCTCATCGTCGGCGGCAAGGACAAGGGCAACGACTATGGACCCATCAAGGAGCTCGTCAAGGAGAAGTGTCGCGCCATCGTCTATCTCGGCGCAGACAACGCCAAGCTCCACGCCAACTTCGACGAACTGGGAATCCCCGTGCGGGACACCCACTCGATGAAGGACTGTGTGGCTGCCTGCCACGAGCTGGCAAAGCCGGGCGACACGGTGCTGCTCAGCCCCTGCTGTGCCAGCTTCGACCTCTTCAAGAACATGGAGGACCGTGGAGAACAGTTTAAGCAACTGGTAAGATCGCTCTGACACGGACTGAAAACATCACTTTCCACATGAGGTCATAACGCCACACCGTCGCAGTCTCACTCCGACACCGATTCCCCATCGGCACATCCATTGTGCCGATGGGGGCGGCGAAGGAGCCTCTATCATACCAATCACAAACCGTAGAAACAAAACAAGACAGGGCGGACGGGCACGGAACGAGAGAAAAAGGGGAGGGAAAGACTGAACAACAACAATTCTGCGAATCTTCAAAAAACACTCGATCCACTCGCATCCGCCTCAAAAACAGAAAGAAAGAAATGAAAGGAAAGTCATTGACGAACATTTTCAAGGGAGACAAAGTCATCTGGATGATCTTCTTCTTCCTCTGTATGATTAGCATCATTGAGGTCTATTCGGCATCCAGCTCGCTGACGCTCAAAAAGGGCTACTACTGGGCGCCTATCATGGACCACGCCAAGAAGATCATACTGGGAGTGGTAGCACTCGTCTGTGTGCTCAACGTGGAGTGTAAGTACTTCAAGATGGCCACGCCCTTCGCCCTCGGCGGATCCATCATCATGATCCTATGGGTGCTCGTGGGCGGCGAGACCATCAACGGAGCCAACCGATGGCTCACCTTCTTTGGCATCCAGTTTCAGCCCTCAGAACTGGCGAAGGGAGCATTGGTGCTCGCCACGGCACAGATATTGAGTGCGATGCAGACCGACAAGGGAGCGGACCGAAAGGCGTTTCGCTATATCCTCCTGCTCTCGGCTTGGATTATCATCCCCATTGCCATGGAGAATGGATCCACGGCCTTCCTACTGGCCATCACCATCTTCGTGATGATGTTTGTCGGACGCGTGCCGCTGGACCAGTTGGGAAAACTCTTCGGCGTCATGGCGGTAATAGCCACCATTGCCCTGTCGGTCATCATGATATACGGCAAGACCGAACAAGAGCGGGCGAAGGACCCGCGCCACCAGCTGACGGAGCAAATGGCGAAAGCCAAGACAAAGCAGCCCAAGACCCTGGCGGATCGTTTCGAGGACCGCCTCGACACCTGGAAGTCGCGCATCGTGAAGTTTACCAACCCGGAGGACGTCCCGGCCAACAAGGTGAACCTGCGAGACAAGGACTCACAGAAGAACTACTCTCACATCGCCATAGCCTCATCGGGCATCGTGGGAAAGGGACCGGGCAATTCGACCGCACGAGACGGACTCGCACAGGCATTCTCCGACTTCATCTATGCCATCATCATAGAGGAGCTGGGCATCATAGGGGCAGCGTTCGTCGCCTTGCTCTACGTCTTCCTCCTCTTCCGAGTCGCCATCATCGCCAACCGATGTGAGAACAACTTCCCCGCATTCCTGGCCATGGGACTGACGCTCATGCTCGTCATACAGGCGCTCTTCAACATGCTGGTGGCCGTGGGATTGGCGCCCGTCACGGGACAACCGCTGCCGCTCATCAGCCGAGGGGGTACGTCAACGGTCATCAACTGCATCTACATGGGCATGATACTCTCCGTCAGCCGTTCGGCCAAAAAGAAGGCCGCAGGAAGCATCTGGCAGGGGTGAAAGAGGAAAAATAAACAGAAAATAGTAGAAAGACATTTTTTTTGTTTATCTTTGCAGAAGATTGGCGGCACTCGGCAATTTGAGAGTAAAACTCTCATTACGCTCGTTTGCACTATCTTTGCAGAAGATTGGCGGCACTCGGCAATTTAAAACGAACACAATGGACAAAGAATTGAGGATAATCATCAGCGGTGGCGGCACGGGAGGCCATATTTTCCCCGCCGTGTCAATAGCCAACGCGCTGCGGCAGATGCGCCCCGAGGCAAAGATTCTCTTTGTCGGCGCAGAGGGCCGCATGGAGATGCAGCGTGTCCCGGCAGCGGGATACGAGATCAAGGGACTTCCCATCAAGGGATTCGACCGCCGGCATCTGCTGAAAAACATCAGCGTGGTGTGGCACTTGCTCAAGAGCCTGCGCATGGCACGCCACATCATCAAGGACTTCCGCCCGATGGTGGCAGTAGGCGTGGGTGGCTACGCCAGCGGTGCCACGCTCTACGCGTGCGCGCGAATGGGCATTCCCTGCCTCATACAGGAGCAAAACTCCTATGCGGGCGTCACCAACAAGCTGCTGGCCAGCCATGCCAAGAAGATCTGCGTGGCCTACGAGGGGATGGAGCGCTTCTTCCCCGCCGACCGCATCATCATGACGGGAAATCCCGTAAGACAGAACATCCTGGAGGCCCAGGGCACACCGCAGGAAGCACGACGCGCCTTCGGACTCGACGCGGAGAAGAAGACCGTGCTGATCGTAGGAGGAAGCCTCGGCGCAAGAACGATGAACCGCAGCGTGCTGGAGCACCTGGATCTGATCAAGGCGCATCCCGAGGTGCAGTTTATCTGGCAGACGGGCAAATACTATTTCGACAGCATCCAGAAGGAGATGCAGGGAAAAGAACTGCCCAACCTCAAGGTGATGGACTTCGTGAGCGATATGGGAGCGGCCTATCATGCCGCCGACCTCGTCGTGAGCCGTGCCGGAGCAAGCTCCATCAGCGAGTTTCAGCTCATCGGCAAACCCGTGATCCTCGTTCCGAGCCCCAATGTGGCGGAGGACCACCAGCGCAAGAATGCCATGGCTCTCGTCCGTCGCGACGCTGCCCTCTACGTGGAGGACGCCGAGGCTCCGGAGAAACTCCTGGACCTGACGCTGCAGACTGTGGCCGACGATGCGAAACTGCGCCAGCTGGGTGAGAATGTGCACAAGATGGGCCTCAAGGATTCGGCGGAGATCATCGCCCACGAGGTCCTCAAACTGATTGAACAATAAAGGAGAGATTATGGAACTGAAAGATATCAAGGCTGTCTATTTCGTCGGAGCGGGAGGCATTGGCATGAGCGCCCTCGCACGCTACTTCCTGCACCGCCACCTCGTCGTGGCGGGCTACGACCGCACGCCGACACCGCTCACCCACGAACTGGAGCGCGAGGGCATGCAGATCCATTATGAGGAGGACGTTGACCAGATCCCTGCGCCCTGCCGCGACAGGGAGCACACACTGGTGGTCTTCACGCCCGCCATCCCGGCCTCCCACGCCGAACTGGCGTGGTTCAAGGAGCACGACTTCACCATCGAGAAGCGGGCACAGGTGCTCGGCACGCTCACCCGCACACACAAGGGCCTTTGCTTCGCGGGCACCCATGGCAAGACGACCACCTCGACAATGTGCGCCCATATCATGAGCCAAAGCCACATAGGCTGCAATGCCTTTCTCGGAGGCATCTCGAAGAATGTGGGCAGCAACTACATCCTCTCGCTGACAAGCGACTATGTGGTCATAGAGGCCGATGAGTTTGACCGTTCCTTCCACTGGCTGCGCCCCTGGATGTCGGTCATCACCTCTACCGATCCCGACCACCTCGACATCTACGGCACAAAGGAGGCTTACCTGGAGAGCTTCCGCCACTACACCGAACTGATACAGCCCGGAGGCGCGCTGATCCTCCACACAGGACTGGAGATGAAGGCCCACGTACCCGAGGGGGTGAAGACCTACACCTACAGCCGCGACGAGGGAGACTTCCACGCTGCCAACATCCGCATCGGCGACGGCAAGATTGTCTTCGACTTCGTATCGCCGCTGGAGACGGTGACCCAAGTCTCGCTGGGCCATCCCGTACCCATCAATATCGAGAATAGTGTCGCCGCCATGGCAATGGCACAACTCAACGGCTGCACGGCGGAGGAACTGCGCCGCGGCATGGAGACCTACGCGGGAGTGGAGCGTCGCTTCGACTTCAAGATCAACAACCCACGCCACGTGTTCCTCAGCGACTACGGCCACCATCCAAAGGAGATCCTCCAGTGTGCCAAGAGCCTGAGGGAGCTCTATGCACACCGCAAACTGACGGTCATCTTCCAGCCTCACCTCTACACGCGCACCCGCGATTTCTATGCAGATTTCGCCGATGCGCTGAGCCATTTCGACGAGGTAGTGCTCACAGAGATCTATCCCGCCCGCGAACAGCCCATCGAGGGTGTGACCTCGAAGCTCATCTACGACCACCTGCGCGAGGGGGTAGAGCGCACGATGATAGCCAAGCGCGACGTGGCGGAGTGGGTGCGCAGCCGAGACTTCGACGTGCTGGTCGTCCTGGGAGCGGGAGACCTCAACGACTATGTGCCCGAGATAACCCGCATACTGGAGGAGAAGGAAAAAGCATAACGCACAACAGGGAGGTATCGTGAGAGTCAATGTAAACTGGAAGCGCGTGCTGTTTGTCGTGGTCGACCTGATACTGGCCGCCTACCTCGTCATGGCCGTGACGTTGTGGAACACGCCGGCCTCGGCCTCCAGAGTCTGCTCCAAGGTGGATGTCAACATCTCCGACGCCAACAACGTCGGATTCCTGAGCGCAGAGGAGATCAAGCATATCCTCACGCAGCAGGGCCTCTATCCGCTTGGCAAACCGATAGCGGGGATCTCTCCACGATCCATCGAGGAGGTGCTCCGCACCAGTCCCTTTGTCAATACGGCGGAGTGTCACGTCACGCAGAACGGCCACGTCACGATAGCCCTCACACAGCGCGTGCCCATCATCCGCATCAAGAGCAGCAGGGGCGACGACTACTACATCGACGACAAGGGAGGACCGATGCCCAACTCCAAATATACGAGCGACCTGATCATCGCCACGGGCCACATCAGCCGGTCCTTCGCCCGCAACTACCTCACACCGATGGCCAAGGCCATCATGGCCTCTGACTTCTGGAGAAACCAGGTTGTACAGATCAACGTGCTGCCCAACAGAGGTATAGAGCTGGTGCCACGCGTGGGAGACCACATCCTCTACCTCGGAAGGCTACCCGAAGGTCTCCAGCGGTCGCAGATCGAGACAGCAGTGACAGAGTTTATGGACAAGAAACTCACCCGCATACAGAAGTTCTACCGCTACGGACTCTCGCAGACGGGATGGAACAAGTATAGCTACATCGATGTGGAGTTTGACAACCAGATCATTTGCAAGAAACGACAGTTAGAATAATTAAATAAGGAATATATATATGGCAGAATTTATTGTAGCCATTGAGCTGGGGTCGTCCGTTTTCCGGGGGATTGCCGGCAAGAAGAATCTCGACGGGAGCATCACCGTGCAGGCGCTCGTCAAGGAGGATGCGACGCAGTGTATCCGCAAGGGAGTGGTCAACAATATCGACAAGACCGCTACCTGCCTGAAGAATATCGTGGCCAAGCTCAGCAAGACCATGAAGCAAAACATCAGCCATGTGTATGTCGGAGTAGGCGGCCAGTCGGTGCGGAGCGTGCGCAACGTGATTGTCAAGGACCTGCCCACGGAGACGATTGTCGATGGCGATATCGTAGATGGACTGATGGACAGCAACCGCGGCATGGACTATCCCGACCTGGAGATCCTCAACGTCGTCACACAGGAGTATAAGGTCGGCAACCAGTATGTCGTCGATCCTGTGGGCATCAAGGGCACACGGCTGGAGGGCAACTTCCTCAACATCGCCCAGAGAAAACTCTTCTACAGCAACCTCAACGAGGCTTTCGACAAGGCGGGCATCGCCATTGCCGAGATCTTCCCCGCACCGCTGGTGCTGGCCGACAACGTGCTCTCCGAGTCGGAGAAGCGCGGTGGCTGCGTGCTGGTGGACCTGGGAGCTGACACAACGACGGTGTCGGTCTATCACAAGAGCCTGCTGCGCCACCTGGCAGTCATCCCCCTGGGCGGCAACAACGTCACCAAGGATATCACGGCACTGAAGATGGAAGAGCGCGAGGCAGAACTGCTGAAGCTCAAGCACGGATCCGCCTATACCGAGATAGCCGACATGGATCCTGCCCTCACCTACTCCATCGACGGCGAGCGCACCATCGAGAGCAAACAGCTCATCGAACTGGTGGAGGCACGCGTGGAGGAGATTGTGCAGAACGTGTGGCATCAGGTGCCCGCGGAGTATGTCAGCAAACTTCTGGGTGGCATCATCCTCACGGGTGGCGGTTCCAATATGAAGAACATCGAGCTGGCTTTCAAGAAATACACGCACATGGACAAGATACGCAAGGCGCGCTTCGTCAACCTGGCCATCAAGTCCAACATCGCCGACATCAATAAGCACGACACTACGCTCAACACCATCATCTCCCTGCTGGCCAAGGGCGACATGAACTGTGCAGGTGGACCAATCGTACACCAGCAGTCCACAGGAACAGACCTCTTTGGCCAGACGACTACGACAACGACCACCCATCCGACCACCAACGGCGAGGGTGGCACACAGCCGCATACGGGCGGCGACAATGGCGGAAGCGGTGGAAATGGCGGAAATAACACCCAGCCCACACCACCTCCCGCACCAGGGCCCACACCTGCTCCAGAACCAACTCCCGCACCCGAGAAGTCTGGCTTCTTTTCGAAACTCGCCCAAAAGATAAAGGGCTTTGGCGGCAAGATCTTGGAGGCTGAGGAATAGAACGAGAACTGCCAAGCGCAGGCTACGAGAAGAATACTATCAAGATAACTTTGAACAACAATGATGGATAAAGATAAAGACAACATGGCCACGCTGGCCGATCATCTCGACTTCGGCGAGCCGGATCGTCAGAACAGCATCATCAAGGTGATCGGTGTGGGTGGTGGAGGCGGCAACGCCGTAAACAATATGTACAAGCAGGGCATCCACGACGTCTCGTTTGTGGTCTGCAACACCGACGCACAGGCCCTGAAGGACAGTCCCGTCCCCGAGCGACTCCAGCTGGGCAGCGAGGGTCTGGGAGCAGGCAACCGACCCGAGAAGGCGCGCCTGGCTGCCGAGGAGTCGATAGACGACATCAAAGCAATGCTCAGCGACGGCACGAAGATGGACTTCATCACTGCGGGCATGGGCGGCGGCACAGGCACGGGAGCAGCACCGGTCATCGCCCGGGTGAGCAAGGAACTGGGCATCCTCACCGTCGGTATCGTCACCATTCCCTTCAAGTTTGAGGGCAACAAGAAGATCGACCAGGCACTCGACGGCGTCGATGAGATGGCAAAGCACGTCGATGCGCTCCTCGTCATCAACAACGAGCGACTGCGCAAGGTCTATCCGGACCTGAGCCTCCTCAACGGCTTTGCCAAGGCCGACGACACGCTGAGCGTAGCAGCAAAGAGCATTGCCGAGATCATCACCGTCCGCGGACTGATTAACCTTGACTTCAACGACGTGCGCACCGTACTCAAGGATGGCGGCGTAGCCATCATGTCCACGGGCTTCGGCGAGGGCGATGGACGCGTGCGCAAGGCTATTGACGACGCGCTCAACTCACCGCTGCTCAACGACAACGACATCTATAACTCGCAGAAGATCCTCCTCTCCATAGCCTTCAGCAGCGAGAATGGCACCGATGGACTGGCCATGGAGGAGATGAACGAGATCAACGACTTCATGAGTCGCTTCGGATCCAACTTCGAGTTGAAGTGGGGTATTGCCATCGACAACACCTTGGAGAAGAAGGTGAAGATCACCATCCTCGCCACGGGCTTCGGCCTCGACGACCTGGAGGATGTGGCCAGCTACCATAGCCGCCTGGACAAGGCGCGCGCCAATGAGGAGGCACAGAAGAAGGCCGAGCAGGAGGAAGCCGACGCGGAGCGTAGCAACAGACGCGGCAAATACTATGGCGACGACGGAGACAAACTGGCCAAGCCGCGCCCACACATCTACCTCTTCTCGCAGGACGACCTCGACAACGAGGACGTGATCCTCGAAGTGGAGTCGATTCCCACCTTCAACAGGACCAAACCGATGCTGAATGAAATCAAGAAGAAGTCGGCTCCCGAGCAGGTCCGCGAGGAGCAACCGGTCAAGGACAAAGTGGAGGGAACCATCCGCTTTGAGTAAACACAAGTAAGGATCGCTAATTGAAGGCGATTTCGATCCACCAACCTATGCAAGGGGAGGCAGGTCCGTTAGTCTCGGAACTGCCTCCCCTTGTCGCATTTCCCAAGAAATAGTCTTGGTTGTTATTAGGAAAAGACGTACTTTTGCCTAGAAGAAGGTTCTGTCCAGCGACGTTGAATGTGCGTTCAGCGTCACAGAACCTGCATTCTACGTCGTCGAATGTCTATTCAACGTCGTTGAATAGACATTTTACTGAGGGATAAATACTGGCGCAGGGGCAATCCACGGAGAATTCCCCCTGCGCCCTTTAATCACAGAATGCAGAAGAAGAAATAATGCAGACTGCGTGGAAAGAGATAACAGAAGCAGCAACAAGAGGAAGCCTATGAAGAAAGAAGAAGCGCGCGAGCACTATCCCCTCATTCCGCCAGGGCTGACACCAAACTCATCCTTGAAGCACTTATTGAAATAGGATGGCGAGGTAAAACCCGTGGCGTAGGCTATCTCTGCGATGGAGCGGTCGGTCGTCGTCACCATCGTGCGCGCCTTCATCAGTCTGGCCTTGCGCAGGAGTTCCACGGGCGTCTTTCCCGTGAGTACCTTCACTTTGCGGTAGAGTTGCACGCGCGAAAGGCCGATCTCCTCACCCAGCCGCTCTACCGAGAAGTCGGAGTCGGCGAGATGCTGCTGGATGATTTCCCGCAGTCTTGTCACGAAAGTCTTATCCTGCGAGCAGAGCCGTTCCTCCTCGGCAGCTTCCGCCTTATCGCCCGAGAAGAGAGAGCGCAGCAGCGTGCGCGAGCGCAGCAGGTTGTCGATACGCGAGAGGAGCACCTGTCCTGAGAAAGGCTTCGTCAGATAGGAGTCGGCGCCCGTCTCGTAACCCTTCTCACGCTGTTCGGGCAACGAGCGCGCCGTGAGCAAGACGACGGGGATATGGCTCGTCGCAATGTCCTCCTTCAGTTGACGCGTAAACTCCAGGCCATCCATGACAGGCATCATCACGTCGCAGACTATCAACTTCGGCACCTCGTGCCGCGCCTTCTCCAGGCCTTGGCGACCGTCTGCCGCCTCCGAGACATTATACCGGTCTTTCAGGATAGACCGCAGATAGGCCCTCATCCCGTTGTTGTCATCGATGATGAGCACCAGCGGGCGGTCCGCATCGAAGTCTTCGGCATTGGTGATGCGATCCGCCGCCTCCTTAGCATTGATATCCTCGGGCACATAGCTATCGTCTACCAGTTCCCGCTCCGCAACCGGCCTTGCCTCGCGATCCTTGGCAGGGTCGTAGCCTGGCTGGGCGGCAGGCAGCGAGATAAAAAACCTTGTGCCCTCTCCCTCGTTGCTCTCCACGCGGATGTCGCCATGATGGAGATCCACGTAGGCCTTGACCAACGACAGTCCAATCCCCGTCCCGCCGACAGCACCGCGCGCCTGGAAGAAGCGGTCGAAGAGATGAGGCAGCGCCTCCTCCTCAATTCCCTTGCCCGTATCGCTCACGCTGAGCACATACTGCTTGCCGTCGTAGGACAATGCCGTCGTGATCCGTCCGCCCTCAGGCGTATATTTTAGCGCATTCGACATCAGGTTGAAGTAGATGTGCTCCAGCTTGTCGCGGTCAGCAATGATCACGGCATCCTGTCTCACCTCCGAGGCGTCCACATCGATGGTGATCTTACGGCGCGCCGCCACCGCCCGGAAGTCGTTGGCCCATGTCGCCAGTTCCCGCTGCAAGGCGAAGCGGTTGAGATGCAAGTGCGCCTTGTTGTTCTGTACCTTGCGGAAGTCGAGTATCTCGCCCACGAGTTGTATGAGGATGCGCGTGTTGCGCCGCACCATCTCCAGCATCATGCGATGCGCTCCCTGCACGGTGTCGTCCTCCAGTAGCTGATCAGTCGGTCCGGCGATAAGCGTCAGCGGCGTGCGTAGCTCGTGGCTCACATTGGTGAAAAACTGCAGTTGCGTCTGCGTCATCCGCTCCATCTCCTCTGTCATCTGTCGCTGCTGATCCATAGAAGCATTGAGCTGGCGGTTGATGCGCGCCTTGGCCACATAAGCCCTGACGGCCAAACCACAGGCCACGACGAGCAGCACGACGAAGAACAAGAGCACCAGGAGGTAGCCACGCTGTGTATTGAAGTCGTCGGCTGCCTTGTCGATACGCGAGCGGAGTGTGGCGAGGTGGTCCTGCTGGCGCATGGTCTCATCGTTCTGCATGAGTAGCACGCGGGCGTTGTCACGGGTGACAAGGGCCGAAGAGAGACGATTTTCGCGCTGATAGGACTTCCCTTCAAGAATATTCATTGCCAGCCTCATCACCTCGTCGCCACGCGTCGGATAGATATAGGAAGCAAAGAGCGTCCCGTCCTTGACGAGTTCCAGTCCGGCTCTCTTCTGCGGCATGGCATCGATTCCACAGAAGCGGATGCGCTGGAGGTCCAGTCCGTGCTCCTGCGCTGCCCGACGTGCGCCCATCGCCATACGGTCGTTGTGGGCAAAGAGGCAGTCGAAATCGGGATGCGGACTACGCAGCAGCGAGTCCATGGCCCGGAAGCCTCCCTGCTCCGTCCAATCGGCGTGGAGCTTAGCCACGATGTCGATCGAGGGACGCACGGCGACTACGCTATCAAAGCCCTCCGCCCGCTCTATCGCCGGCGACGAAGACGAGAGTCCACACAACTCCACCACACGTCCTCCTTTGGGCAGCGCACCCGCCAGGTATTCTCCCATCGACGCGCCAATCTCACGATTGTCGGCACCGATATAGGCCGTATATTTGTTGGATCGCGTGCGGCGGTCGAAAATGATCACAGGTATTCCCTTCTCATAAGCACGGTCGATGGCGGGAGAGATCGAGACCTGTCCTGGCGCCACGATGAGCAGATCGACCCCCTTGTCCACAAAGCGGTTGATCTGATCCGTCTGCAGCCGTACGTCGTCGTTGGCCGAGGCGATATCGAGATCCATATTATTATAGTATAGGGCCGCCACCCGCAGTTCCTGGTTAAGTTTCTCACGCCATACGTCCTCCGAACATTGCGAGACACCGATGACATAACGTTTCTTCCCGCCAGTACAAGAGGCCAGAAGGGCGAGGGCTGCCATCAGGGCAGCGATATAAGCGAAATGCTGAATAGACTTTAGCATAAAACGGCTTTTTAGTATATTTGGGCGCCCAAAATTACATAAAAAAGACAAGATAGGCAAACAATTTGTGTGCTTTTTGCATTTCCCAGATTCTAAGGCCCTTCGTCCGGCCCTATGCCAGCAGAAGAAAACGCTTTCCCTTCTTCCACCCAGCAAGCGAAAAGTAGCCTTCACGACCGCACCAAACAGCAAGGCGAGGAACAGGAAACACTTCCTGTCCCTCGCCATTATCAGAAGACGGCTGAGCGGTCTGCCATGGCCTTAGGATAGCCCACCAGCCTTTTTTCTCTCTTTCATTGAGATATCCCCATGCATCGGGGGCACATACCGCTTACAGGCCCAGACGATAGGCCGTAAGGTTTTTCACCTCCGCCTTGCCACCCTCGGCATAGACTTTCACGTGGTTGTAGGGCACGGTGGGGAACACCAGGTTGGTCATGGCGATGCGTCCGCCATCTACAAAGAGCTCGACGGAGCATTTATCGACGAAGACATCCAGATGGTAAGTCTTGCCACACTGTGCTGCCACAGGGGCCTCAGCACAGCAGCCATTGCCAGCAGAGTGGTCGTCGTCACAGAGTGCGAGCGGAGCCCATGTGCCGAGGGCGAAGTCGTTTTTGTAGTTGACGACAAGGTCCTGCGACAGTTTTCCCTTCATCTCGCCAGCTGCCTCGGCACGCTTCTCGATATCGTGGCGCTCGGCCAGCCGACCAAAGTCGGTGAGTCCGCTCTCCGAGCGGTCCATGACGACGCGCTTCTTCTTGAGGTCGAGATAGAGGACCGTGCGCTCCTCCTTGTCGTTGTAGAGCACGATCCCGACCACATCGGCCTCCTTCGGCGTCACGTCGGCCTCCAGCTCGAAGGCTCCGTCGCTACCCTCGAAGAGGTTGCGCTGAACATAGGGGTTGGCGTTGTCCACGGCCACGTTGCCCAACTGCTTGGTCTCCTTGCGCAGGGCGCGGGCCTCCTCCACGACATTGGCCGAGACATAGGTCTCGCCATGGTTGGAGAACAACTTCAGTTCGCGCGGCAGCGCGTTGGCGCCACGATACTGATGGATCGGAGTGACATTGGCATACTGCCAGTTGCTCATCCAGGGCACGGCAACGATGCGGTCTCCGAGGTTGGAGAAGGTGACGGTGGCGTAGTGGTCCTTGCCCCAGTCGAGCCATTTCACGGTGGTGGGTTTGGAGTCGCACTTGAACTCCTTGCCGTCAAACTCTCCGACGAAATACTCCGTGGCCGAACCGCCAAAGACGAAACCCGGGTTGACGTTGACGATCATGACATACTTCTTGTTGGCTGGATCGCCATCAACGGCCAGCGGGAAGAAGTCGGGACACTCAAACTGGTTGGGCTGGGCTCCGAAGCCCTCGCCCCACTGGCTTACGTAGGTCCACTTCTTGAGGTTCTTCGACTGATAGAAGCGCATATTCTTGTCGGCCGACACGATCATGTACCACGACTTCGTGGGCTCATACCAGAAGATCTTCGGGTCGCGGAAGTTCTCCAGTCCGTCAAACGGCGTCACCACGGGGTTGCCCTTATACTTGATGAAGGTGCGTCCGTTGTCCTTGCTGTAAGCCATACACTGCACCTGCACCTGCTTGCCGTTTCTCATGCTGTGGGAAGTGTAGTAGGCGATGATTGCGTTCTTGCCGAATCCTGCCGAGTTGCGCGTATCGACGATGGTGCTTCCCGAGAAGATGTGTCCCATCGGGTCGCGGGCAATGGCGGGGTCGAGATGATCCCAGTGTACGAGGTCGCGGCTGACGGAGTGGCCCCAGTGCATGTTGCCCCACTTCGATCCGTAGGGGTTGTACTGGAAGTAGAGATGATACTCCCCATCCTTGTAGGTGAGTCCGTTGGCGTCGTTCATCCATCCGTAGAGCGGCGTGTGGTGATAGACGGGGCGGTAGTAGTCCGTATTGGTCGTGTCGAAGGTGTCCGATAGTTTCATCTCCTTCAGTGCCACGGCGTCTTTCGGCAGTCCTACGATCTTCACTACTGCCTCTTTGCCCTGCGTGAGGGCGAAGGGCACGCAGTAGTCGGTCTTGCCCACGGCCAGTCGGACATCCATCCAGGTGTCCGTGGCCTTGCCGCTATAGAGCTGCAGCTGGGCCTCGGGACGCTCCTCCTCTATGGGGAGGATGAGATACTTCGTCGGGTTCTCCACCTTGATGATCGTGGTGTCGCCCTTCTGTGTGGTCTGCAGGGTCTGTGCCGTGGCCGAGAGGGCCACGAGTGCTCCTGCCGAAAGCAGATACTTGATCTTCATTGTCTTATGATTTTAGTCGTGAAACATTTGGTTAGAATTTCAGTGTGGCCGAGAACTCCACGGTGAACGGGCGGAGGTAGGAGCCCGTCATGAGCTGGTTGTTGATGCCCTTGGCCTCGTCTTTGGTGATGAGCTCCGCACCAGCGATGCTACCCTTGGCACCCGTCTGGTTGAGGAAGTTGACCACGGTGCATCCGAGCGACAAGCGCTTGCTGGCCTGCCAGTTGACACCACCGAAGGTCTCCCAGTGGCCGTTGAAGTAGTAGGCCTCGTTGATGTTGGCGTAGGTCTTGGAGAAGTAGCGGAAGGAAGCCCAGAGCTTCAGTTCCGGCGTGATCATGTAGCTGGGGTCGAGCTCGATGAGCACCTGCGGCACCTCTGCCACGATATTTCCTGTTGCGTTGATCTTTCCCTCGTAGCCGCTTGCAAACTTCACGCTGGTCTCATACTTCTTGTAGGTCGGTTTCTGGTAAGTGAATAGGAAGTGGAAGTCGAATCCTTTGAAGGGGTGTGCGACCACGTCGGTGGTCCAGCCCCACGTCTGAATGTCATAGGTCAACGGAGCAGCCTTGATTTCTCCGTCATGCTGAAGGTTGAGCGTAGAGTTGTTGTTGGTCTTTGAAATGTATGAGAAGAGAGAGGTGAGACTCAGCCACGGGTTGTTGTAGTAGATACCTGCGCGTCCCAGAGGCACGCTGATTCTGCCCGTGTTGGGCATCGTGGCGGGCGCGAAGGTCGAGATCGTGGGGTGCTGCACGATATAGGTGAAGTCGCCCGTGAATCCGAAATTCTTCGTCAGCTTGTAGGTCAGCGCTGCCGTGAAGTCGTAGTTCACCCAGTTGTATGCCATCTGCGTCGGTGCGATCAGCGTACCGTCGGGAGCGGTGGTGCCGAGGTAGTAGTCGGCAAAGCGTCCCACATATTCGCCGGCCGCGTTCTTGACCGCGGCGTTCTCGCCCTTCAGTCGCTGCCACTCGATGCGCGCGCCGTAGTAGGCGTTGAGCTGCGGCGTGATGTCCCAGTCGTGTGTGAAGTAGAAGGCCAGTTTGTTCTCGTGTCCCTGGTAGTACTCCGAGGCGTTCTTGTTAAAGTCATAAAAGATGCTCTGGCGCTTGCTGGCGTCCCAGAGGCGCACGGCGTAGGATCCGTCCTCGGGCACGCTTTGGTCGTACATTGTCGTGTTGGAGCAGTAGTCGATGTGGTAGTACCACTCGTTCACGCCGATGCGCAGCGTGGAGGTGCGGAAGGTCTTTGAGAGTTCCGAGGTGAGGAGCATCTCGTTGATGGTACCTGCGTTGAGACACGACATACGCGTCTGGACGTAGCGTCCGCCGTAGCGCTGCGGCTGTCCCATGGCGTCTTGCTGCATGTACTGGTAGTTGGCGGCTGCACCATCGGCCTGGAGGTCGATGAGCTGCATCGGGGTTTGGTAGACCAAAGCACCCCGGGCGTGGTCGAAGCGGAAGGCCGTCTTCCAGTTGAGCCCATTGTCGAAACGGAAGTTGTTCAGGAGCGAGAACTCCGAAGATCGGTTGCCGCAGTAGTCATAGAGCGAGGTCTGCCGCAGCGTGCCAGTGCGCATATCACGATAGGTGATGTTGGCATCGACGGGGAGATAGGAAGTCGTTCCGAGCTTGAAGTCACCAAACTCCTTCACGCTGCCGTCGCCGACATAGATGAATGGAGCCGACTGCATGGCGTAGTTGTAGACGGGGTGGGAGTTGGCATACTTGTACATTGCCGTCAGCTCGCCCCTTCCTGCCGCGTAGCGCTGGGTGAGGGCCAGCTTGTAGATCTGCGTGCGGTCCTGATACTGCGAGGAGTGCACCTTGAAGGTACCTGGGTCGAAGTCCTGGTACATGCTTGCACTGTAGAAGAGATCCTTGTTGAGCGATCCATTCATGTTGAGCGACATCTCCTGCAGGCCAAAGTGGTTGGTCTTGTAGTTGAGCGTGCCCTGAAATCCCTTCTGTCCGAGCTGCGTCTGCGAGTTGACGGCATAGCCGATGTTGCCGGTGGTGATGGCCGTCTCCGAGATCTTCAGCAGTCCGACATGGGAGAGGCTGGCATCCGAACGCCACGTGGCGTTGACGGTGTGGGGATTGGTGGCATAGGTAACAGGGAGTCCGTTCTCCAGCACATTGACGTCGGCGGAGGGGAGTCCGATCTGGATCTCGCGCGGGCCGTTGGCGCTGGCCGCGTTGAGCATCACGTTGCGGTCGCCCTCCTCCTTGGAGTGGTCCGTCCGCTTTCCTTCATTCTGCGCGCTGGCCGCGGTTGCCATAATGGAGGCAAGAGCCAAGGCGCCAAGTTTTGCTGTGTTGAAATGTTGCATAACGGTTCAGTTATTGTTTACGGCTGCAAAGTTACGAAGATCGACGCCATCAGGGGTTAAAATTCCGTTCATCGGCATTCACTTTTGTTACATGCAACATTTTTATTATTCAATGAACGAAAAGTAGCACCGACGTCCCCGCGGGCTGCCTGGCGCCTGGCCTGTCCGGCATGTTACATTTGTAGCAAAAATGTTGCGCGGTTCGGTTTTTACTATCCTGCGAAACATGATTGATATCCCCCTGGCGAGAATATCTCTACCTTTGCAGCGCAAAATTCGTAACTATACTATTCTCAATGACAACAAAAACGTATCAGCCAATGAGCAACAACAATTCTTCCAAGATGACACTCGTCCCGGTGATGATCACCTTCTTCACGATGGGCTTCGTCGATCTCGTCGGCGCTGTGTCCAACAACATGCAGGAAGACTTCGGCCTCAGCGACTCAGCTGCCAATTTCTTCCCCTCGCTCGTATTCTTCTGGTTTCTCATCTTCTCCGTGCCCACGGGCATGCTAATGAATAAGATCGGCCGTAAGAAGACGGTGCTCCTCTCCATCATCGTCACGACGCTGGCCGTATTCCTTCCCCTCTTCGACAGTTTCATGCCGACCAAGGAGAGCCAGCTCTGGCTGATGTACATCTCCTTCTCGCTGCTGGGCATCGGCAACGCCATCATGCAGACCTCTCTCAATCCGCTCGTGACGATCCTGGTCAAGGGCCACCTGGCCTCCACGCTCACCTTCGGTCAGTTTGTCAAGGCCATCGCCTCGTTTATCGCCCCGCTCATCGCGGCATGGGGCGCCACGACCACGGCGCCGACCTTCGGCCTGAGCTGGCGTATCCTCTTCCTGCTCTTCTTCCTCATCGGCATGGCCGCCACGCTGTGGCTCGGCATGACCCCCATCGAGGAGGAACCCGCCCAGGACCAGACCTCGGGCGTACTGGCCAGCGTGCGGATGCTCGGCGCGCCCGTCGTCCTGCTTTCCTTCGTAGCCATCATGTGTCATGTGGGCATTGACGTGGGCACCAACGCCGTGGCGCCGAAGATTCTCCTGGAGCGCCTGGGCACCCCGGGCGACACGCTCAGCCAGTTTGAGTACGCTACGAGCATCTACTTCGCCTTCCGCACCCTCGGCTGCCTCACGGGGTCCATCCTCATGCGCCGAATCAATATCCGCGCCTTCTTCACCATCATCGTCCTGATGATGGGCGTGGCCATGGCGGGCTTCATGTTCGCCACGGAGCAATGGGCGCTCTGGGCCTCGATCGCACTGGTGGGCTACGGCAATAGCAACGTCTTCTCTATCGTCTTCTCCCAGGCCATGATCTCGGCTCCCGAGAAGAAGAACGAGGTGAGCGGACTGATGATCATGGGCCTCTTCGGCGGCACAGTCTTCCCGCTGCTGATGGGTCTGGCCAGCGATGCCGCCAAGGCTTCCGGCCTGCAGCACCCGCAGACCGCGGCAGCCGTCGTGATGGCCGTGGGCGTGGCCTACCTGCTCAGCTACATCCCGCGAGTCAAGCAACAGTAAAGAAAACAAATCACTATCAACTATAAATACCTATCAAATTATGACAACGAACGAGAAATACGTAGTGGGCCTCGGCGAGGCTCTTTGGGACATCCTTCCCGACGGCAAAAAACTGGGTGGCGCTCCTGCCAACTTCGCTTTCCACGCCGGACAGTTCGGCCTCAACGCCATCGCCGTGAGTGCGCTCGGCGAGGACAAACTGGCCGAGGAGACCATCGAACAGCTGGAGGCAAAGAAGCTGGCCTACTGTATGCCGCGCGTGCCCTACCCCACGGGTACGGTGCAGGTAACGCTCGACGCTGGCGGCGTGCCTACCTACGACATCAAAGAGAACGTGGCCTGGGACAACATTCCCTTCGACAAGGACATTGAGGAAGTAGCCCGAAAGACGCGCGCCGTCTGCTGGGGCTCGTTGGCTCAGCGCAATGTGGTGAGCCGCAACACGATATATAGTTTCCTCGACGCCACACCCAAGGACTGCATGAAGATCTTTGACATCAACCTGCGGCAGAACTTCTACACCAAGGAGGCCATCCGCGCCAGCATCAAACGCTGCAACGTCCTGAAGATTAACGACGAGGAACTGGTGCTCATCGGCCGCATGTTTGGCTACCCGGGACTTGACATCGAAAACAAATGCTGGCTCATCCTCGGCAAGTACAACCTCGACATGCTCGTGCTCACCTGCGGCATCAACGGCAGCTATGTCTTTACGCGCGGCACCATGTCCTACCAGCCCACCCCGAAGGTGAAGGTTGCCGACACCGTGGGCGCTGGCGACTCGTTCACGGGTTCCTTCTGCGCTGCGATCCTATACGGTAAGAGCGTGGCCGAAGCCCACCGACTCGCTGTCGAGGTGAGTGCGTATGTATGCACACAAAACGGCGCTATGCCCGTACTACCACAAGAGGTAAAAGAATGTAAAGGATAACAAAACGCAAGGGTGTGTCAGGCAGCCACCTGGTCTCGCCCACCAAAGCCATGAGGGTCTCTCCGTGTGACGCGGAGAGATCCTTTTTTTATGCCACTTTGAAGGACTTAACTTCATCGGCCTACGAAGTTAACTTCATCGGGCTACGAAGTTAACTTCATCGGGCTATGAAGTTAACTTCATTTTTCGACCCATCCGACATGGCTTTGGCAAGGGGGGCGCAACTGTCACTTTTTCTTCCTTCCAATCGATCAATCCTATCATTTCCTCTCTTGCCAGCAATGCTAATGCCATAATGTTATTATGATTTTACGACAAGCCCACTTTCCCTCCTCTCCCCAGCCTCAAAAAAAAGCAGCTAAATCGTGGCAAGAATTCATTCATAGCAAGACAACATTTGGATGATTCTAAACACTAATAAGCCTTACCTTGGGATATGAACTTCAGTATCTTCAGTTCATACTACTCACGACTATCCGAAACATTTTTACACCTATATTCTTTTCTACTCTTCTCTTTCCCTTTCTGGCCACTTCGTGGCAAGAAGAAATTGCGAAGAGGAAATTAGTGGTCGGCAAGCCGTCGAAGAAGGGATTGTACATCCACAAGGGTGAGGGCAAGACCGAGAAAGTGATTATCTAAACAGTCAAGTGCCTTAACCAAGGTCTGGGAGGATTCTCCCAGCTGACAAGAGGCTGCGTCAAGATGTACATTTTGACGCAGCCTCGCTTTTTTGTGTGGTCATCCTGCAAAAGGACCCAGTGGCCTCAGTCCACGATATGGCGCCCCACAACATGTCCCATGGTCCAGGCGGCCTGGAGATTGAAGCCTCCCGTGACAGCATCGACATCACACACCTCGCCGGCAAAGAACAGATGGGGGCAGACCTTGCTCTCCAGCGTATGGGGATGGAGGTGGCGCAGGGTAAATAGAGCAAAAAGCGGTGGAAAACCACAGAGGTCTTCCACCGCTTCTTGCTAATGAGTTGTTCTATGCAGGATGGTTTAGAGCTCCGGGAGCATCACCACCTGGATGTGGTTGTTGGAGGCCACGACCTTCTTGAGGAAGGCAACGATCTTGGCCGGCGTAAGGCTCTCGATGGCGGCACGATGGGTAGTGTAGAGGTCCACACCCGTCTCGTTGTACTCGTCCATGACGTTGAGCCAGTAACCATTGGTCTTGAGCTCCTCGTCGAGGTTCTTGAGCATGTTGGCCTTGATCTTCTCCACCTTGTCGGCATCGATGTACTTGTCGCAGTCCTTCATGCCACCCTCCAGCAGGGAGAGGGCGAGCTCGGCCTTGTTGTAGTCCATCGGGCACTGGTCGAAGATCTGGACAAACGCCTTGTCGCCCATGCGGCTCACAGAACCGTATGCACCCACGCTATAGGCAGCAGAGGCGTCCTCGCGGATGGTCTTCAGATAGACCATAGAGAGAGCCTGGCCGGCAGCGTCGGCGAGAACGACGTTCTCGATGTTGTAGTCCATCGGCATGTGGTAGAGGTCGCTGGCCATGGCCTTCGGAGTCTCGGCCTTGCGCTTGAAGTTGACATTGACGATGCCCTTGGCGATAGGATCGGCGCTAACCCACTTAGAGGCCTTGCCCTTCGGCAGGGCGCCAATATACTTCTCGATGAGCGGACGGATCGTAGCCTCGTCGAAGTTGCCGACGAAGTAGAAGGTAAACTGACTGGCATTGGCGAAACGCTCCTTCTGGATCTGCAGGATGCGGTCGTAGCTGATGTGGGCCAGGTCGGCTTCCTCCAGCGGAGTGTAGCGCGAGTCGTGGTTGTAGATAGCGCAGGTCAGCGAGTCGCCGAAGGCGGCCTCGGGAGAGAGACCCTTGTTCTTCAGAGACTGGGCCACCATGGCCATCGTGGACTTATACTTGTCCTCGTCCTTGCTGACGGCGGTGAAGTTGAGGTAGATGAGCTGCATCAGCGTCTCGATGTCCTTCGGGACGGAGAAGCCGCTGAGGTACTGGTAGTACTGGCCGAGACCTACGCCGACGTTGGCCTGCTTGCCGAGGAGGGCCTTCTGCAACTCGTTGTTAGAGAAGTTGCCCAGACCGCAGGTGCCCATCACGAAGTCGAAGCACTTGAGGTTGTTGTAGTCTGCCTTGCCATAGAGGCTCTTGCCGCCACGGGCCATGGCCTGGAACTGGATCTCGTTGTCCTTGTAGTTGGTCTTCTTCAGGATGACGCGGGCTCCATTGGAGAGCGTCAGCTCCTTGTAGCCAAACTTCGTGTTCTCCTTCTCCTTGACGATCTTGCCAGCCTTCGGCAGCTTGGTCTCGTCGAGCAGCGGCTCGTTCTTCACGTTGTCCTTGTAGGCCTCGAGCTTCTCAGTGCGCACACCGTTGATGGTCTGCTGCATCTGGGCCTCGGTGGGGTAGATCTTGCCGTCCTTCTCCTGCTCGTAGAGCGTGACGACGAGGTTGGTATCGTTGTCGGAGATGAGGTCCTTGGCATACTCGTTGATCATATCGACGGGCAGCATCGGGATGAGCTGTGACATGATCTGATACTCGGTCTCGATGCCGGGGATAGGCTCGTTGCCGAGGTAGTTGTCACGATACTCGTCGCCAAACTGGTCGTTCTTGATCTTGTTGCGATTCTCGTAGGAAGACTCCAGCTGGGAGAGATACTCGGCCTTGGTGCGGTCGTACTCCGTGGCGGTGAAGCCAAACTGGCGCACGCGCTGGGCCTCGCGGTACATGGCGGCAAGAGCCTGGAGTTCGTGGCCCTCCTTGGCGCTACCAGCCAGGTTGAAGGCGTCCTTTGTCTTGGAGTAGATATACTGGCCGTCGTAGGCGTAAGAACCGAAGAACGGGCAGTCCTCCTTCTGCGTCATCTCGGAGAAGCGCTGGTTGAGCATCATGCTGATCATCGTCTTGGCATAGTTCTCCAGCAGGTAGTCCACGGTCTCCTTGGCCTTGTCGTCCACGGGGTCGTGCTTCATGGCGATGGTGATGCTGCTCTGCTGCAACTCCTTGTCCTTGTCGAAGATATAGATGGCCTTGTCGTTGTCGGGCACGGGCACATCGACGACGGGCGTGGCGTTCTCGAGCTTCTTCACGTCGCTCCAGAGACGCTTGATCTCGGCCTCGGTATGATCGACATCGATGTTACCGACGACGATGATGGCCTGGTTGCCTGGGTGGTACCACTTGTGATAGTAGTCGCGGAGCTCATTGTACTTGAAGTTATCCACCACCGACATCAGACCGATGGGCAGACGCTCGCCATACTTAGAACCCGGATACTGAAGCGGAAGCGTGCGCTCGAAGATACGCATCGAGGCTGACGTGCTCATCTGCCACTCCTGGTGGATGACGCCACGCTCCTGGTCAATCTCCTTGTCCACCAGCGTGAGGCCGTTGCTCCAGTCTCTGAGGATCAAGAGGCAGGAGTCGAGGGCCGTCTGGCGCTTCGTCGGAACGTTGCAGATGCGGTAAACGGTCTGGTCGATGCCCGTGTAGGCATTGAGGTCGCTACCAAACTCCACACCCAGGGAGCGGGTGTACTCGAGGAGCGTACTGTCGGGGAAGTGCTCAGAGCCATTGAAGGCCATGTGCTCCAAGAAGTGGGCCAGTCCGCGCTGAGACTCCTCCTCCTGGATAGATCCCACGCGCTGGGCAATGTAGAAGTTGGCCACGTTTTCCGGCCAGTTGTTGTGGCGGATGTAATACGTCAAGCCGTTGTCCAACTTACCGATGCGCACATTGGGATCGATAGGGATGGCAGGCATCTGCTGGGCAGAGGCCATTCCGGCGACGAAAGCAAAAGCCACTACAAGAAAGTGTTTAAGTTTCATGCTCGTTATTTATTGATGATTAGTATATACATTTTCATTGGCGCACAAAATTACTTAAATTCTTCGAAAGCACAAAGTTAGGGGCTTTTCTTTTAATCAATAATAACGCATTTTTACAATAAGGGTAGGGTTCCTCTCACGTAAGCTCATTCTTCGACGACTGAAAACGCTGCTGCAGACGCCAGCCCATAGCCCAAATTGTAAGCAATAGGGCGTAGCAAAGCACGGTCTGGAGAATGGTGGGATGCAGCTCGATAGTGGCGCAAGGCAGGGAGGAGACCCATCGAAGCACCTCGTTCATCACCTTGGCAACGCTCACTACCATTTGGGCAACAACTGTTTGCACTACGGGCAAGGGTGTGGTAAGAAAGAGAGTCACGACGAGGCAGAGCAGAAGAGTGGCACAGGGAACGGCCACAAGATTGGAGATGAGAAAATAGGTGGGGAGCGACCCGAAGGCGTAGGCCACGAGGGGCGACGTGCCGATCTGGGCGGCAATGGAAAGACTGGCGAAGGTCCACAGGCCGCGGGCAAGACGGCGCCACCATACGGCCCTGCGCGACGTCTTGGGAGCCACGAGGAATGGCGGAACGAGGATGGGCAGAAAAAGATGAATGGACAACACTGAGAGAACCGAGAGCTGGAAGCCCAGGTCATAGACCAGCAGCGGACGGACGAGGACCATGAGGAGCACCGTGGCCAAGAGGACGTTGAGAGGCTGCGGGCGGCGGAGTGCCAAAAAGAAGACGGAATAGAGGGAGAGCAGCAGGGCGGCTCGCACGACCGACGGCGAGAGACCCGTCAGCAGAGCAAAGGCCCAGGCACAGGTAAGGGTGAGCAACGAGGATAACCAGCGGCCGGATCGGCGGCGCGAGAAGAGAGAGAAGAGGCCGCAGAGGATACCGAGATGGAGGCCGGAGAGAGCCAAGACATGGGCCACGCCCGCCCGGCTATAGTCGTCGCGAAGGCGCTTCGACAGACCACTTTTGTCGCCAAGCGAGAGGGCAGCAACGACGGCAGCCTCATCGCCACCAATCTGCCACTGGCGGTAGCGGTCCAAGAGGTGTTGACGGACTTGGCGCGCCTGGAGCACGAGGCGATTCCACCAGCCCAAGGGTTGCAGGGAGACACGGGCCTTCTGCCAGTTGGAGGGAAGGAGGAAGGTCTGGGCGGAGAAACCGTGCAGACGGAGCCAACGCGAATAGTCGAAGTTGGAAGCGGCCCAACTTTGTGGGGTTTCGAGGATGGAAACAGCACGGAGGCCGTCACCGACATGGAGACGGTCGTAGCGATGCGAGATCGTGTCGCGGAGCAACTGGGCCTTGACGAGGAGGGGCTTGCCTTGGTGCTGGAGAACAGCCATGTCGAAGCGCACGACCTTGCCCCGAGGCACGGGTTCGCTCATCACCACAGCCTCATAGCATACCTTCTCCTTGGGCAGCAGGCGATGGAGGCCAGCCTCAGCCTGGGCAGAAAGCCAGGCGCCCAACTGAAACAGGGCGGTCAGGATCAGGAAATTGCTGGCCTTGGGGTGGCGGCGGCAGAGGAACAGAACAATGAGGGTGGCAGAGAGCGACGCCACCCACACCCCGACGGACCAACCCACCCATCCCGCAAAGACGATACCGAGCAACAGGAGGACCGTGGGCAGCAGGAGGGGAAAGGAATGGGTGAGGGGCTGTGACATAAGACAAAGTGTGAGGGTGGGCCTATCGTCTCTCCGAGGACTTGCTGCGGTCGATACCGTGCTCGCGGGCCCACTTGATGTTGCGGGGATGGTGGTTGAGGATCTCCTCGCGCAGCGTGGAGGTGTCGATATGGGTGTAGATCTCTGTTGTACCGATACTTTCATGGCCCAGCATGGCCTGGATGACACGCAAGTCGGCTCCGCCTTCGAGCAGGGCCGTGGCAAAACTGTGGCGCAGGGTGTGGGGGGAGATGGTCTTCTGGATGCCTGCTGCCCGCGCATACTGCTTCACCATGATGAGCACCATCGTGCGGGTGAGATGGTGGCCACGACGATTGAGAAACACATAGTCTTCCTCGCCGGGCTTGACACGCATGGCATTGCGGTCGGCATTCCATAGCATCAGTTCGTCGATGGCTCGCTGCGAGATAGGAACAAGGCGCTCCTTGCTGCCCTTCCCCAGGATGCGGAGGTAGCGCTCCTCGACAAAGAGGTTCTGAAACTTGAGGTTGACGAGTTCGGAGACGCGAAGTCCACAGGAGAAGAGCACCTCGATGATGGCTTTGTTGCGCTGTCCCTCCCACTTGGCGAGATCGATGGCGGCCTCCAGCATATCGACCTCAGCAGTGGAGAGCACCTCGGGCAGATGGGCGGGCTGCTTGGGCGACTCCAGAAGAACGGTGGGGTCAGCCTTGAGATAGCCGTCAAGGACGAGCCAGCGGTAGAACTGGCGGACGCCGCTGAGGATTCGCGCCATGGAACGCGCACTGATTCCAAGGTCGGCGAGCGAGGCGGCAAAGTGCTCCAACTGCTCCAAGCGCACGTCGAGCACGTCGGTCCGCTCCGTAAAGAGATAGCGGAGCAGCTTCCCCAGGTCGCGCATATAAGCATCGACGGTATTGGGGGAGAATCCTTTTTCCAACCGCAGGTAGCGTTGGTAGCGAGTGCTCATGCTACTTTCCATCATCGAAGTGGGTTATTATATAAAAAACAGAGGCAAAGAAAGAACGACGCTTGAAACAGAACGCGAAAATCGAGAAAGAGCAACAAGGAAAAGAGGGACAAGAGGGGTGGCACAACTGGGGATACGCGCAATACCTATTTCGCCACGACCTCCTCTATGCGCTTGACGATCCGCTCGGGGGCAATGCTGGCCATACAGGCAAAGTCGCCCCGCAGGCAGGGGGTGTTGCCATAGACGCTACAGGGACGGCAAGGGAGGTCCTCCACCTGTATTGCATTCTCGGCAGGCTGGCCCCATCCCATAAATCCGGCAAAGGGATGGGTAGCTCCCCAGACGCTCACCACAGGAGTGCCGACAACGCTGGCCAGATGCATATTAGCGCTATCCATGCTCACCATCGCGTCAAGGCGACTCATGAGAATCAGTTCCTCATCGAGGGAATGGAGCAGCGTGCCCACACACTGTGTCTTCGGGAAGGGTTCGGCCCAGGCCGTAAGGAGATCTCGCTCACGTCCGCCACCACCAAAAAGGAAGAAACGCCACGAGGGATGACGCTGGTTGAGCAAGGCGATGAGATCTCGCATCTTCTCCTCAGGATAGATCTTGCCCGCATGGGCAGCAAAGGGGGCGAGGCCGACCCACACTTCCTTAGCTCCCTTTTGGCCGATGACGGGGACGAGGGGGGTGAGGTCTGCGCCCTCCTTCGGAAAGATGGAGGTAAAGGAGAAACTAACGGGGTAACCGAGTTTGGCAAAGACTTCAGCGTAGTTGTCGAAGGAGGTGGGTTGCTGCACCAGCTCCTTGTTCTTTTGGGCGCAGAGACGGCGCTTGCCCTTGCGATGCTTGTCAATATGGGCGACCTTGAAGCCCTCCAGGGTAAAGCGGTGGCGAAGAAACTTCGTGCGCAGCACGTCGTGGAGGTCGGCTACCGCCGTGGGGTGCTTGGCCACCATACGGCGGTAGAGGGTGTTGAGCCCCCGCACACCGTGATACTCGCTGCCCACATCGGCAGCCATGAAGTCCACATTGGGAGCGAGGTGCTGGAAGAGGGGACGCGCCATCGGGCGACTTACGACAGAGATGCGCAACTTTGGATACTGCGCAGCCAAAGAGGCAATGACGGGAACCGTCATTGCTACGTCGCCCAAGGCGGAGAAGCGGATTACGATGATATGGTCGGCCTTCACGCTTTGTTTTGATAGAGCACGGGATTGGTGGTCGGGTCGTTGTACATCTTCATCTGACGATAGACCTTCATGTACTTGCGGCCCGCCTGGATATCGTCGAGCAACTGACCAATGGCGGTGGAGAGATCGCGCTGCTGCTCCAGGAGCACGTCGAGCTTCGTCTTGCACTTTGCAATGTGCTCGGGACTGGCGTCGGTGCGCTCTGCCTGCTCCCGCATGTGGTAAATCTTCAGGGCGAGGATGCTCAAGCGATCAAGGGCCCAAGCTGGGCTCTCGGTATTGAGCGTGGCCTCGGGGAGCACCTTCACATCGCAATAGAGCTGACGGAAGTAGGAGTCGATCTGCTCCACCAGGTCCGTGCGGTCCTGATTGCTGCGGTCGATGCGACGCTTGAGGCTCATGCCATCGACGGGGCTGATATGGGGATCGCGAATCAAATCCTCAAAATGCCACTGTACGGTATCGATCCAGCACTTCAAATAGAGGCGGTTCTCTATCGAGTCGCGCTCGTAGGGGTTATGGATAGGCGTATCGACATTGTCGGTGACGTGATAATCACGAATGGCCTGATTGAAAATCTCGTTGCAATGTGCTATGAATGACATTTCAATTGTTTTTAGTTTGTTGTGCAAAAGTAACGCTATTTCCTGTAAGTACAAAATTTCTTGCCAACTTTTTGGCTTGGAACGGGCAGGAGCAGGCCAAAGGGAGCTGGGATGGTGGGAAAAACGTCACTTCCCCACCCGTCTGCCCGCTTGTTTTCTGCTTTTCTGCCACCCGAGCCACCCGTTTGCGAAAAAATGGTTATCTTTGCACCATGTTATGCACCTCCTGCAAGGAGGGGGATGGTACTGCCGTGTCTGAGAGACAGAGCGGACAGCCACATCTTAAAGATAGATTATCATAATTATAAAATACGAGATCATTTATAAAAAACGAGGATATGCAACCATTAGTAAGTATCATCATGGGTTCTACAAGCGACCTTCCAGTGATGGAGAAGGCTTGCAAGTGGCTTGAGGAGCAGGAAATACCGTTTGAGGTCAACGCCTTGTCGGCTCACCGCACCCCAGAAGCGGTAGAGAAGTTTGCGCGTGAGGCCAAAGGCCGCGGCCTCAGGGTCATCATCGCCGGAGCGGGTATGGCGGCAGCACTGCCGGGCGTGATTGCTGCCTCGACGACGCTGCCCGTGATCGGCGTGCCCATCAAGGGTATGCTCGACGGCCTCGATGCCATGTTGTCCATCATCCAGATGCCACCGGGCATTCCCGTGGCTACAGTGGGTGTGAACGGAGCGCAGAATGCGGCCGTGCTGGCTGCCGAGATGATGGCGCTGGCCGACGAGGAGATCGCACGCAAGGTGGAAAACTGGAAAGCTGGACTGGGCAAGAAGATAGAGAAGGCCAACGAGGAGCTTGCGCACATGGAGGGTTATCGCTTCAAGTGCTAAGGCACACGTCTGACCCATACGCTTTACTTTTCTTTATGTGTTTTCTATCTTTCTCATACGTTCTACCTAAAATATAGCTTAGGGAAATGACAGATTTGTTCAACTATAAGCGGCGTGCCGCAACCGTAGCCCATGTGGGACGGCTCAATATCGGTGGAGACAATCCTGTGCGCGTCCAGTCGATGACCACAACCTCGACCCTCGACACCGAGGGGAGCGTGGCGCAATGCAAGCGCATCATCGACGCAGGAGGCGAACTGGTGCGCCTGACCACACAGGGACGGCGAGAGGCCGAGAACTTGGCCAACATCAGTCGCCAGTTGCGCGCAGAGGGCTACACGCAGCCGCTTTGTGCAGACATCCACTTCAACGCCAACGTGGCCGACGTGGCCGCATGCCATACAGAGAAGGTGCGCATCAACCCGGGCAACTACGTCGATCCGGCCCGTACCTTCAAGCACCTGGAATATACGGACGAGCAATACGCACAGGAACTGGAAAAGATCGAGGAACGACTGACGACGTTTATCGACCTCTGCAAGGAGCACCATACGGCGGTACGCATTGGCGTGAACCACGGAAGCCTCTCCGATCGCATCATGTCGCGCTACGGCGACACGCCAGAAGGTATCGTGGAGAGCTGCATGGAGTTTCTTCGCATCTTCCGCAAGCACAACTTCGACGACGTGGTCATCTCCATCAAGGCGTCCAACACGGTTGTCATGGTGCGGTCAGTACGCCTGCTGGTAGCGGAGATGGATCGCGAGGACATGCACTACCCACTCCATCTCGGTGTAACCGAGGCGGGTGAGGGCGAGGACGGACGCATTAAAAGTGCCGTGGGAATCGGCGCACTCCTTGCCGATGGTATCGGCGACACCATCCGCGTATCGCTGAGCGAGGAGCCGGAGGCGGAGATTCCCGTCGCCAAGCACCTCGTGCGCTACATCCGACGCAAGCAGGGACACCTCCTCGTGCCGGGCGTACAGGCCAAGAACTTCGACTACCTGCGGCCGGAGCGTCGCAAGACGCAGGCTGTGGGACCTATCGGCGGCACACAACCGCCCGTGGTCATCGTGTCGGAGGTGCAAGGCGCGAAAGAGGGAGTTACACAGGGTCAGGAGGCGCTGCGCCCCGACTACATCTATGTGGGGCAACAGATGCCTGACCTACCCGTAGAGGGACAACGCTACATCGTTGATTTCAACGCCTTTGGACGGGAGCTGCAGAAACACATGGACGTGGCCGACTATATGTTTCCTATCTTCCCCTACAATGCCATGCCTTATATCTCGGCTGTGCCCGACACGGCGCCCATCTTCCTGGTGCTGCCCTATGGTAGTTGTGCCGAGGAGTATAAGGCGTGCCTGAAGGCAAATCCCAACGTAGTGGTGGTCGTACCGAGCCAGCATCAGAACCGACTCGGAGAGCAGCGCGCACTCGTCCACGAACTGATGGCAGAGGGAATCGAGAATCCCGTGGTCTTCGCACAAGCCTACAAACACTCGCAGCAGGAGAAGGCAGACCTGCAACTGGAGGCGGCTGCGGACATGGGCGCGCTGATGATGGATGGACTGACTGACGGACTCTGGCTAATGAACGATGGCGACATTGCCATGCAAGATCTCACCGACACAGCTTATGCCATCCTGCAAGCAGGGCGACTGCGCATGGTCAAGACGGAGTATATCTCCTGTCCGGGCTGCGGACGCACGCTCTACGACCTTCGGACGACGATCGCACGGGTGAAGGAGGCCACCAAGGGCATGAAGGGTTTGAAAATTGGCATCATGGGATGTATCGTCAACGGGCCGGGCGAGATGGCAGACGCCGACTATGGTTATGTAGGGGCTGGCGTGGGACGCATCGCCCTCTATCGTGGCAAGGTATGCGTGGAGCGTGGTATTCCAGAAGCCGAAGCCGTGGAGCACCTTCTCCAGCTTATCAAGGAAGACCAAGAACGAGGACAGAAGAAATAACTTCTGAACGTACGTTTTTCGAAATAGAAACGGATTCATCCGATAACACTGTGGCAACCCTGTCCACATGCGTTATCGGATGAATTGTATTAGGGGATTGGAGCTATTCCAAGCTGATGTGTTGTGCGCGCACCTCGTCGGAAAGGAATATGCGGGCATGGTCTTGAAACTTGTCTGCACGCTCGGTGGTGAAATAGCGAACGGTGCCCTGCTTGGTGCAGCGTGTTTCCATTTCTGGATGGCGATGGAGGTAGTCGTGCAAACTGCTGGCTATATACGATCCCTGTGCCACCACACTGACTCCCTTGGGGACGTAGCGACGGATGGTGGGCAGAAGAATGGGGTAATGGGTGCAGCCGAGGATGAGCGTATCAATGGCTGGATCGGTATGGAGGATAAGATCGATACGCTTCTTGACAAAATAGTCAGCACCAGGGGTGCCCGCCTCGTTATTCTCAATGATAGGCACCCAGAGCGGACAGGCCACACCTGTAACGGTGATGTCGGGCGATAGTTTCTTGATCTCAAGGGCGTAGCTATGGCTACGGATCGTGCCCTCGGTGGCAAGGATGCCGACATGGCGGGAACGGGTAAGATTGCCCACGATCTCGGCCGTAGGACGGATCACACCCAGCACGCGACGTGCCGGGTCAATCAGGGGAAGGTCGTTTTGCTGAATGGTGCGCAACGCCTTGGCAGAAGCTGTGTTGCAGCCCAGGATGACTAGATGGCAACCCATCTCAAACAGTTTGACGACGGCCTGGCGTGTGAACTGATAGACCACGTCGAAGGATCGAGAACCATAGGGTGCACGTGCATTGTCGCCCAAATAGACATAGTCGTACTGGGGCAACAGTTGGCGGATGCCCTGAAGAATGGTCAGTCCGCCATAGCCGGAATCGAAGATACCGATAGGTCCGGGAGTTTGTGGGAGAGTCATAGTGATGAGTTTTTTATCTTGAAATATCGTGAGGAAACACGGACAATAGCAAGACCATGAAAGGAAACACAGGAAACCACGAGACCGTGTGTGGAAAGACAAGCGAGAGGGTAAGGGCGCGGGACGCTCCTACTTTTTCCCACTCAACTCCTGCTTGAGTAGGAGCGTAATCTCGTCGCCTTGTGCACTATCGGCATAGGGGAGGTTGTCGCCGTCACTATTGAGGACAAAGGCGTAGCCTCGCTGGCGGGCAATCTCTGCCACAGCGGCCAGCAACTTGCGTTTAGCTGGAGCATAGGCTCGCAGGGTCTCACGTGCCAGCAGTCGCTCGCCTTCGGCCTTGAAGGCAATATTCTGGCTCATCAGCTCCTGAAGTTCGGCCTGGCGCTTGCGGCGGATAGAGGTGGCTAGGTTGCGTTGCTGGTCGAGAAACTCCTCGTACTTCAACGAGAAGTCGTCAGCGGAGCGTTTAGCCTCACGGGCGTACTCCGTCTTGAGAGAATCGACATAACGTCCCGCAGCCTGGTATTCGGGCATGGAACGCAGCACTTCCTCCTGGCTGAACCAAGCAAACCGTAGGGTGGGCGTAGATTCGGGCGCAGTCTCTTCAGTGACTGAGAGCGAGAGGGGCGCAGTAGCCTCTTGCGCAGTGGCAAGGATTGGGAGGCTCGCGAACAGAAGAGTGTAAAGGGTCATTTTCATCTTCATTTCTTGGTTGATAAGCGATTGTGAGTAAAAGAGGTCAAGGGCAGACAGACCCGATGTCTATCTGCCCTTGACTGCATAACGGGTCGATGCGGCGTCGACTTACTTCATCTTAGCAAGCTCTGCCTTCACCTCGACGGTGATATCCTTGCTGATCGTGTCGTTGATGTAGAGAGGCTGACCGCCGTCCTTCTCCATGATATAGACGTAACCACCCGCCTTAGCAACAGATGCAATAGCCGTGCGAACCTTGTCGAGCAACGGTCCGAGCTTACGCTGCTGCTCGTCGTTGAAGGCCTTCTGGTTGTCCTGGGCGGTCTGCTGAATCTTCTGGTACATGTCGTTCAACTCACGCTCAGTCTCTTCCTGCTTGGCGGTAGGCATAGTAGCCTTGGCCTTGTCGTAGGCCTCGGCCTTGGTCTGAAGCTCTTTCTGCATGTCCTCCAACTGCTTCTGATACTCGTTGCCCTTGGCCTGCAGCTCGTTCTGAACTGCTACTGCCTCGGGAAGGGACATCAGGAGAGCCTGGGAGTCAATGTGGCCAAACTTCTGTGCAAACATCGTCATCGGTGCGCAAAGCATCAATGCAATCAGTAACTTCTTCATTTTTCTTTTAGCTTAATGATATTATTATTATTGTTTCTTCGTAGATCAATCCTGGCCATAGCCAAGTTTCTGGAGCACCTCATTGCTAATGTCGATCTTCGGCGAGCCATAGATGATGCCCGCGCTATCGCTGGAGCGGTCTATGACAAGGGAGTAGCCGCGTTGGTCAGCAATATCCTTCACGGCGGTGTAGATCTCCTCCTGGATCGGCGTCATCAGGGAGGTGCGTTTCTTGAACAACTCACCCTCCGGACCGAAGTACTTGCGCTTCAGATCTGAAGCCTGCTTCTCCTTGGCCATGATGTCCTCCTGGCGCTTCTTCTTCTGCTCCTCGGAGAGGAAGACTACCTCATTCTGGTAGTTCTTGTACATCGTGCCAGCCTCGGTAGTGAGAGCTTCGACCTCAGCCTGCCATTTCTTGCTCACCTGGTTGAGCTGCTCGTTGGCGCGCTCATAGGCGGGCACGTTCTTGAGGACGTATTCCATATCGATGAGAGCAAACTTCTGTGCCATCGCCGCCTTCGGAAGGAGGGCGAAGAGAGCGAGCAGGAGTAGCGTCCAGGCTTTTGCGCCCATCATCTTGCCAACAGTCTGTTTCATATTCTTTATTGTTTTTGTCTATTCGATATTTTTTCGTTGCTATTCCTCGCCCGAGCTGTGGATTCTGTCAGACCCTATCCCTTCAGGGATTGCCTCAGGCTCCCCCCATGAAGATCATGGTTCCTGGGGAAGAGGCCCGTGTGTAGGCGGACTTAGAACTCCTGACCAAGGATGAAGTGGAACTGACTGCCACCCTTGCTGTAAGATCCGTTGTTATAGACCTTGTCGAAACCATAGGCCCAATCGAGACCCATCAGACCTACCATCGGGAGGAAGATGCGCACACCGATACCTGCCGAACGCTTCATGTCAAACGGGTTGAAGTCCTTGGTCTGTGCCCAGGCGTTGCCCGCCTCGATGAATCCGAGTCCGTAGATCGTGGTATTGCCCAAGAGGAACGGATAACGGAGCTCCAAAGAGAAGCGATCGTAAGCATAGGCGTTGTAGCCAGAGAAGTTGACCTGCGCCTGAGCGTTGTTGGAGATGGAGCCGTTCTCATAACCACGGAGGCCGATAGTCTCCTCGGCATAGCCCGTGGAATAGCCACTCATACCATCACCACCGACGTAGAAGGTCTCAAAGGGCGACTGCTTAAAGCGGTTGTAGGAACCGAGCAATCCCAGTTCGACACGCGTCATGAGCACGAGACTCTTCGTGGAATTGGTCAGTGCGGTGAAGGTGCGGGCCTTAAACTTCCACTTGTAGTACTCCACCCACTTGTACTTCTCCTGCTGCTCCTGCTGGTAGGTAGCCGACTGGGCATTGGTAGCCAAGTGCTCGTAGTCCTTGCCATCCCACTTAGACCAGGGCGGCGTCATTGTCAGCGATACCATAAACTCGGATCCGCGGCGCGGGTAGAGCTGGTTGTCGGTGGAGGTACGGTTGAGCGTGACGCTGAGGTTAAGGTTGTTGGCCGTACCGTTGGACATGATGAAGTAGCGCCAGTTGCGCAGGTCATAGCGCTGATAGGCGAGCTGGAGCGAGAGCGTAAAGTAATCGTCAGGCCATCTGAGACGCTTACCCCAACCGACATTCACACCATAGAGTTTGATGTACTTGTCGGGGTCGTAGTAGTTCTCGTAATTGTTGTAATTGTAGTTGCCATAGCCATACATGTAGTTGTAGTAGTTGTACATGCTGGAACTATTATAGTAGTTGCTCGACACGTCGGTCTGCTTGCTAAAGAAAGCACCCACGCTAAACTGGATGGGGCGGCGTCCGCCAAACCAGTTGGTGGAATACTGTGCAGAATAGCTCTGGTAGTAGGACGCATTGCTCTGTGCGGAAAGCTGCAAGACCTCGCCGTCGCCAATCGGCATCAACCCCTTGTGCTCTTTGTTCTTATGAAAGAGGTTGGCCATGGAGAAGTTGTTGAGCTTCAGTCCCACACGTCCGATAACGCCCGTCTGTCCCCATCCGAACGACAACTCAATCTGGTCGTTGGACTTCTGCTTCAGATTCCAGTCGATATCTACCGTTCCGTTCTCGTAGTTGGGATGCGGGACAGGATTGACCGACTCGGGGTCGAAGTGACCCATGGAAGCAATCTCTCGCGCGGAACGCTGCAAGGCCTCTCGGGAGAAGAGGTCGCCAGGCTTCGTGCGCAGCTCACGGCGGATGACATTCTCATAGAGTCGATCATTGCCATTGATGCGGACACGGCTGATACGCGCCTGCTGACCCTCGAAGATACGCATTTCCAGGTCGATGCTATCACCTACGACGTTGACCTCAGCTGGTTCAAGGTTGTAGAATATATAACCGTTATTCCAATAAGCATTGCCCACCGCGTCGTCATCCTCCGTCAGTCGTTTGCTGAGGAACTTCTGGTTATAGACATCGCCCTTGTGCATACCAAGCAGGGCTGAAAGGTAGTCAGTGGAATAGACCGTATTGCCCACCCAGGTGATGTTGCGGACATAATACTTGATACCCTCATCGACCTCCACATAGACATTGACGTGCTTCTCGTCAGCATTCCACACACTATCGCGCAGGATGCGGGCGTCGCGGTAGCCCAGCTCGTTGTATTTGGCTATAAGATTCTTCTTGTCCTCTGCCCAGCGCTCGGGCGTAAACTTCTTCGCTTTGAGGAAGTTGCCCAGCTTTCCTGCCTCGTGGATCTTGGCAAAAGCTCCCTTGCGGAAAAGGCCACCCTTGATCTTGCTGGCAGGCAACTGCTGATTGCCATGGATATAGATGGTACGGACCTTCAGTTTCTCGTGTTTATCTATCTCGATGTCGAGGATAACGTGGTTCTTGTTGACCACGTCCTCGCGCTGGCGGATGTTGATCTCGGCGTTCTTATAGCCCTTGTCATCGAAATACTTCTTGGCGATGAGCTTCGCGCGGTCGATCATGTTAGGCGTAATCTGTCCACCCTTGAGCAGTCCGAGGGAGTTTTCGAGGTCGGTCTGCTCGCTCTTCTTCACACCACTATAATTGATGGTGGAGACACGGGGACGCGTCTTGAGGTAGATATGCAGATAGACGTCGTTGCCAACGATCGAGTCGGCTGCGATAGAGACGTCAGAGAAGAGTCCGTGCTTCCAATAGCGCTTCACGGCATCCGTGACGGCATTGCCCGGAATCTCGATCTCCTGCCCGACCTGCAGACCGGAGATATTCGTGAGCACATAGTCCTCGTAGCCTTCCACACCTGACACCTGCAAGCCCGCCAGACGATAGTTGCCTGGCACGCCCGCATAACTGATCGGTGGGTTGACAATCTTCTCTTGTGCGCACACCTTTGCCGCCGTTCCCACCGAGAGAAAGCCGGCAAGCAGCAACACCTTATCTATCTTGTTCATCCTTGTTGATTTTCGTTCTCAATTTGTTTCTCGGTCTTTCCGAAACGACGTTGACGGCTCTGGTAGCTGATGATGGCCTTGTGGAGGTCCTCCTCGTCGAAGTCGGGCCAGTAGGTATCGCAGAAGTACAACTCCGAATAGGCTATTTGCCAAAGCAGGAAATTGCTCACGCGCAGCTCCCCGCCCGTGCGGATCAGCAAGTCGGGATCGGGCATGAAACTTGTCTGCAAATGCTGGGCAATAACTTCCTCTGTGATATCCTCCGATCCAATACGGCGGGAAATGAGAGGATTCCATTTCTCATCGACAATATCCTTGACCGCTTTCACGATCTCCCACCGCGCGGAATAGCTCAGGGCCACGACCATCGTCATAGCCGTATTGTCCTTGGTATGTTCCTCCGTCTCGCGGAGCTTCTGCTGCACCTCGTCGGGCAGGCGACCCATATCGCCAATGACGCGGAAGCGCACGTTGTTCTTCATGAAGATCTCGTCCTCAAGCGACGAGAGGACCAGCCCCATAAGGGCAGCCACCTCCGTGGCTGGGCGATTCCAATTCTCCGTGGAGAAGGTATAGAGCGTCAGAAACTTGACTCCTAAGCGTGTGCACTCGGAAGTTATTTTCCTGACCGTCTCCACCCCCATCTGATGGCCGTAGGAACGGGGTTTCCCGTGCTCATTGGCCCAACGGCCGTTGCCATCCATGATAATGGCAATATGCTCCGGAATGCGGTTCGGATCGAGCGTATTGATCGTTGTTATGTTATTCATCCTCGTTGTGGCAAGTTCTGCACTTGGCCTTGAAACTATATGTGATGGTGAATTGGAGCGTGGAATAGCAATCAGTATTCTTGAAAGCTCCCGTGCTCGGGATATCGTAGGGGTCTTTCTTGCCGTCGAGCTCGTCACTCAACGAAAAGTGTATGGCCCATTCCACTCCGATATTGACTCTCTTGCCAGCCTTGTATTTGATACCAATACCCAGCGGCACATTGGCCGAAAAGACGCTGCTTTTGTCGGTCTGACCATCTAGGGAGACGTAGGTTGCACCCAATCCTGCAAAGACGAACGGCGTGATTGGCTTTGCGCCACGATAGTCGCGTCCCGTCCCGTAGGGCCAGAAGTTGTACTCGTAGGTGAAGCCCACGTCGATAAGTGTATTGTTGAACTCATAAGGGGGCTTTCCTGCAAGGTTGGGATAGTAGTCCTTCACGTCCGCCGACGAACCCTTCATCTTGCCGTAGCTGACATTGGCCCTCACCCCCATGTAGGGCGAGAGATTGTAGCGCCACAGCAGGGAGGCCATGGGCTGGAGGTCCTTGGTGATCGTACTGTTGAAGTCGCCAAGATAGCCCATCATGCCGCCACCAGCACCCACCTCCATGAGATAGGTATCCTCCTCTTGCGCCCGCAATGAAACGGCGGGCAGCAGAAGAAGCAAGATATAGAGCAGCGTTTTCCTCATTCTTGTCTTGATGACTTAGTATATGATCGAACTGATCCCAGTACTTATATTTTTCCTAATATATAATAGGTAGCGACGGGCAAAGTCTTGTCGGCCGACTACTTCTTCCAGGCAAGACGATCGAGTCTGCCGCGCCACAACTGTCCGTCACTGTTGAGCAACCAGATATAGTTGTCGGCATCCGCTACGCCTGTGAAGGCTGCTGCCGAAGTCTGAAACGCGGACGGAATAGCCTGTGTCTCCGTTGGCTTCCAGGTAATACCACCATCCTTACTATAAAGGAGCTGGGAGAAGCGTCCCTCTGCATTTGTGCCAAAGGCCAATGCACCGTCGTTATAGGCCGTGATTGTCAGACCGTTGTAGGCCTGGAGAGCATAGCGGTTGTCATCGGCCACATCGACATAGGTCCACGGATAGACGATATGGGTGTCGTTGTAGTCCGTGATCTTCGTCCAGGAGGCTGCATACTTTCTTCCCGTGAGTTTACCAACGATCAAAATGCGGTCCACCTCGTCGTTGGTACGGACGGGCTGACAGGTGTAGCCTGCTATCTCAGTGGGCATCAACTGCTTGTCGTCGCCGATTGTAGTCTCTGTCCAGGAGGATCCCTCGTCGCGAGAGCAAACGATATGGCCCGTAGTGGTAAGCGCAAAGAGTTCCTTACGACTGGCAGCGACAAGGCGCACGAGGCCATTATCGCCGTGACTCTTCTGTTCATAGTGGATGCCGTCCGGGGTAGAGAGCACGACACCTTTGTTGACAAAATACATCTTGCGCCCCATCGTCACCACGCCTTGGTAGGCGTCAGCAGCAATAGGCGTATTGATATCGGGAGTAAGCATCCGCAGATTGCCGTCCTTGCGGCTTCCTCCCAGCACAAGGCCACTACCTTCGGCACGTCCGAATACATAGAGACTATCGCCCAGGACGACAGCCTTCATGGCGGTCATGGAAGAGAGTATGGGCTGGTCGGCCATGCGATTCCAATGGAAGTCGTCGCCACTCTGCTGGTGGACGTTAACCTTGACGTCATACTTTCTCCATCCCGTGCCGTCAAGCGACAAGCAGCGGAAGACGCGGGGCTGGCGCAGGTCGAGCGAGTCGGTGGCATCGTAGCGGACCAGACTGTCCTTGTTGATTCCCAACGTGTCGGAGGGAAGACGTTTGATATAGATGAGAGCCGAGTTGCGTGTGGTAGCCGTGACCACCACACGGCTCACGTCGGTACGGAAGGGCAATGAGTCGGGATTGTAAATCAGTCCTTTCACATGGTCGATGACAAAAGGAAAACTCTTACCGACGATGTGGACAAAGTAGGTAGAGTCGCTACCGTCCTTCGCCACCGTATCGCGATATTGCTTCATCGTACCGAGAGAGAAGGAGACGATGCCCGCATCGTTGTAATAAGTATAGGAGTTGTCGACATCGTCATCATCGTTGCCGAGGCAGGAGCTGAGCATTGCGACAGCAGAAAGGACGACCATGAGCGGCCAAATCTTGCGTATCATCATTTTTGATCTATTGTACTTTTTATGCGTTGCCGCTGCTGCCTAAAGCTGGCGGTAGTGCAGCAAAACGGTTCGCCTACCCTTTCGGACGGCGTTTTGCTTGCAAATTTAAGCAGAATAATCGAAATAAGCGCATTTTCAAAGTGTTAATTATGTAAAATAGGGAAGCGAGTGCCCTTTTTTAAGGTTGTTTAGTAGGATACGATTTAAGCACCCTGTTTTCTTGCCAGCGAAAGCAGATTGAGACGAGTAACATAAGAGTCCAAAATCAGCCGCCGATCCAAGGGCAACAGTCACTACTGTTTGCCTGTTTTGCGATTGATTTTGGACTCCCACCCAAGGCCTTTGTCTCAAGTGGTTGTTATCAGACTTTCGTCCGTAGTCTGCTGCCTACTTGAGCACGAACTTGTGGAAAGAAGGAGCTGTGCCCACACCCTGTACACGGGCGATATACATGCCAGCGGGAAGGGTGGAAAGGTCGGCCTTGCCACGGGCGCTTGTGTTGAGGACGAGCTTGCCATCCTGACCATAGATGCTAACGACACAGGTGACGTCGCCGCCGAAATGGATCTCCTTGGCATTGGCATCAACATAAGCCTTGGTAGAAGTCACCTGTTCTACCTTGTTGGGATCGCTGGCCTCATAGTGATAAATCAGCGTGTAGGCATAGATGGCCTCATCGACATCGTCATCGTCTGCATCAGCCCAGATATCCTCCTCCTCAAGCTGGCTGTTCAAACCGAAGGTGCGGCCGATATTGTACTCGTGGGATGCGGGATAATAGATATCCGAAGCATCGACGGAAGTATTGTAGCGATAGACGTTTTTGGCGACGATGCGCGAGCTGACTACAATGCGGTCCTCGGTGACGTTGCCCAAGTCGTCATAGTCAAACTCCTCAGTATTGGCTAACTCATACTGACCCTCGTTGACGCTATAGCGCTTGACATTGGTGATCTGTCCCTTGGCGTTGTACTCATAGACGTTCTTGTTGGCCTCGGTAAATACGGACGGGTCGAAGAAGTCGGAGTAGCTCTCGACAGTAGTGATATGCTGACCAAGCTCATTATAAGTATAAGTGATGATCGCAAACGGATTCTCGTAGTCGTTGGCCCAATACTGTGTCTGGCGTGTCATCCGGTTCTTTGCGTCGTAAGTGTAAACGATATGGGCACTCTGGCTGAGCTCGTCGCTTCCAAAGGAGTTGTAGTTGTCACGCCACTCTACGTTGCCATTCTTATCATAGCCGTAGGTGCACTTCGCCATGAGCTTATAACCCTCATCGTTGTCGCGATTCTGGAAAGCATAATCCACCTCGATTTGGCTCTTGTCGTTAAAGACCAGGCTGTCGTAGTAGATGCTGCCGTTGTAGTCGTGACGCTCCACACGGTTGAAACGGCCTTGGTCGTCATATCCGAAGAGGGTAAATTCATACTCATCGTTGCTGTAGATGGAGGCAAGACGAGTAGACTGAGCCGATGCGGCAGAAGAAAAAAGTGCAGCTGCACCTAAAAGGAGTAATGTTTTCTTCATAACTTAAACCAATAATTTGTTTTTATTTGTCTTTAATATATTTCATGTGCGAAGATAGCACTATTTTCCTAAACGACCAAGCGTTTAGGTGAAAAATTGGATTTTTAGCGTGTTTTTCCTGGAAATTACTCGCCTACGAGCATTTTTTCCGCCATTTCCCTCTTTGTAGAGGGGGCAGTCAAAAATGGATAGAGCACAGGTTGGTACGAATGAGCAAGGGCGGGCTACAAGCGGTTTTCCGCTTACAACCCGCCTTTGCAGATATCCTTGGTCTATTCGCCTACAGAGACCAGGTAATAGTTTTTCTTGCCACGCTGTACGAGCAGATACTTGCCGTCGATGAGGTCCTCGGCTGTGACAGGACGGTCGAAGGCCGTGAGCTTCTCCTTGTTAAGGCTCACGCCGTTGCCCTTGACGAGCTTGCGCATCTCACTCTTGCTGGGGAAGATCTGCCAACCCTCCTGACAGAAAATATCAACGGCAGGTTGTCCGAGCTGGTCGCGGGAGATCGTATAGTGGGGCACGTCCTTGAATACATCGTTGAGCGTAGCCTCATCAAGCTGCTCCAGCGTCTCGCGGGTCGCCTTGCCGAAGAGGATGTTACTGGCAGCGATAGCCATGTCGAGGTCCTCGCGCGAGTGGACCATTACCGTCACCTCCTCGGCGAGACGACGCTGCAGGGCGCGGCGGCCCGGATCCTGTCTGTGCTCGGCGATGAGCCCCTCGATGGTTTCATGGTCGAGGTCGGTGAAGATGCGGATATAGCGCTCTGCCTCATCGTCAGCCACATTGAGCCAGAACTGATAGAAGGCATAGGGCGTGGTGCGCTTGGCGTCGAGCCAAACGTTGCCACTCTCCGTCTTGCCAAACTTCTTGCCATCGGCCTTCGTGATGAGCGGACAGGTGATACAGAAGGTTTCTACATCGTTGCCCAGAGTGCGATGGATCAGCTCAGTACCCGTCGTCATATTGCCCCACTGGTCGTTGCCACCCAACTGCAACCGGACGCCATGCTCGCGGTAGAGATGGAGAAAGTCGTAACCCTGGAGGAGCTGGTAGGTAAACTCAGTAAAGGAAAGTCCGTCGCGCGCCGTACCGTTGAGACGCTGCTGCACGCTCTCCTTCGCCATCATATAGTTGACGGTGATGTGCTTACCCACCTCGCGGGCAAAGTCGAGGAAGGAGAAGTCCTTCATCCAGTCGTAGTTGTTGACCATCTCGGCCTTGTTGGGCGCCGTGCCGTCGAAGTCAAGAAACTTGGATGCCTGCTTCTTGATGGCCTCCTGATTGTGGTAGAGCGTCTCGGCGTCAAGGAGATTGCGCTCCGCACTTTTGCCTGAGGGATCGCCAATCATACCCGTAGCGCCTCCGACGAGAAGATAAGGCTTGTGTCCACAACGCTGCAGGTGGCGCAGCATCATGATGCCGCAGAGGTGTCCGATATGGAGGGAGTCTGCGGTAGGATCTGTGCCGAGATAGGCCGACACGGTATGTTCCAAAAGATATTCCTCTGTGCCTGGCATGATCTGTGCAAGCATTCCACGCCATTTCAGCTCTTCAACAAAATTCTTCATAGAAATTGTATGAGATGTATTTAAAAGATTGTTCTATTTCTCCTTATTAATATATAGCACTCCATCATGGGCGCTACGCATCGTAGTGGGCCCGCCTCTTGATCAAGGCACGGGGTCGTAGCCCGATCCGCCCCAGGGATGGCATCTGAGCAGTCGGCGAATGGCCAAATAGAGACCCTTGAAAGGTCCGTGCTTTGCTATTGCTTGACGCGCATACTCCGAGCACGTCGGCGTGAAGCGGCAAGAAGGAGGCGTGAAGGGCGAGATACATTGCTGATAGAAGCGAATGGGCAGGATGAGCAACCAGCTAAGGATGCGCGAAAGTGCCCGCGCGGCTTCCGAAAGTCTCATCATCACGCTATGTGCTAAGTCCGTCAGGCTTTGGCACTACCCAGTCGCTCCGCCAGGCGGGCAAGGAGATTGCCCATGCGATGGTGGACGGTCGCGGTATCAACCAAATCATCGCTCAGCCAAATGAAGGCCAGGTCCAGATGGTTGCCCTCTGGCAGCGCCTCGGCGAGGATTTCCTTTTGCAAGCGATACGCCTCGCGCAATTGGCGTTTCACGCGATTGCGCGCCACAGCATGCTTCAGATGGCGCTTCGGCACGCTCAGGAGCACCTGCACGGCCACGGGGTCATACTCCGGACGGTCATAGAGACGATAGACCACACGAATCGGAAAGGCCGACAACGCACGGCTGCCCCCTTTGCTGAAGAGACGGTCTATCTGCAACTTGCTGACGATATGCTCTTCTTTGCCGAATGTGTGCTTACCCGCAGTCATCTTCGTGGGCGTTATATACTTTGGTCTATGCGCTTCTATGAATTATTGCTGTACTCTGTTCTCTCGCTTCAGATAGTTTTCCACCGCAGCCGTCATAGACGGAAACTCCTTGGTGGGTGCCTCCAAATCAAGACGCAGTCCCGAGTCGCGGATCACCTTGGCCGTAGCAGGACCAAAGGCTGCGATACGAACGTCGCCCTGCTCAAACTGGGGCATACTACTGGTAAACGACTGCACCCCCGTGGGAGAGAAGAAGACCACCATGTCATAGTCGAAGTTTTTCACCTCTTCCTCCGTCAGTTCGTTGTTCACCGTCCGGTACATCACACACTCGCGGTGCTTGAGGCCCTTCTCGTCCAGCAGCATAGTGAGACTGTCGTTGTGGACCGAACTCTGCGGCACGAGATAATTCTCCACCTTGTGCTTCACCATAGTCGGGATGAGGTCCGCGATCTTGCCCGTCTTGCCAAAGAAGACCTTGCGCTTGCGGTATTGGACGTATTTTTGAATATAAAGAGCGATGGTTTCGATGACACAGAAGTACTTCATGTCCTCAGGAATGGTGATACGCATTTCCTTGGCCAGCTTGAAGTAGTTGTCGACAGCGTGGCGTGAAGTGAACACTACAGCCGAGTAGTCGAGGATGTTGATCTTCTGCTGGCGAAACTCCTTGGCCGTGATTCCTTCCACTTTGAAGAACGGTCTGAACACCATTTCTACACCTTGTGCTTTCTCTATGTCAAAATAAGGAGATTTGGCACTGGGCTGTGGTTGGGATATCAAAATCTTTTTAATCATCGTTGTCTTAAAAATTTATATTCAAATAGCTTGCTATCATTTCCAAAATGCCCCACGAAGTCACGATCGGCATCAGTTCGAGCGCACAAAAGTACAAAATAATTTGCAGATGGACGTTCGATTGACTGAAAAAGATGGTGAAGCTTTTGTAAAAGGTCAGAATCTTCACCAAAACGATGATGGAAGCGGTGTATATAAAGGCAGAAGGGAGCGGAAGGTCGAAATAGACGACGAGAAGGACGAGTGGGAAAAGCAGCACGCCCTCCGTGGCACTAAGCAGTCGCCAGGATCGGTTCCATTGTTCATTATTTTGACGATGGAAAAATACCCAATTGACAAACTTATAGATACCATACTTCACTCCGAAATAGAGCGTGAAGAAGCCCGCAAAAAGTGCGATAAGGGCCAGTTGCGAGTCGATGACGAAGTCGGTATGGAGGTAGAACGCCTGATAGACATAGTAGATAATGCCCAAGAGCATGGCGGTCTGAAGGATGAAGAACCACTGGAAGCGACGCTCCAGGGCCGTCTCTGTCATCTCGGCCACGCTGCGCGGCACGAAGAAGAAATTCTTCAGCTGTTGCAAGAAGAGATTTTTGGAGAAGGAAAAGGAAAACATAGCCAACAAGAAGCAGCCCAGCAACAGCGAGGTGATGGTGTTGTCGTTGCGCAGGAGATAGGGAGCAGGATCGCCCGCCACGCCCACCCGTGGCAGTCCGAGCTCGGGGTGGAAATACTTCCCGCCATGGAAGTAGGTCGTGTCCATGAAGCGTGTCTTCTCGAAGGGCTTCACCTTCAGCACCCGGATGCCGAAAGTCGTCATCGTGTCCGTGCGCGTGTTATAGGCTATGTCACCGACCTTGAAATGGGCCTGAATGGCCGAGTCCTTCTGGTCCTCGGTCGCGTCAGGACGCAACTCCTGCAACACACGGTAGGGAGTCATCCCTGCCGTGTTGCGCGTCTCCCCGTCTATTGTCGTGAAATTGGACCCCGGATTGGGCGTCGCGTTTTCATTGACGGGTTGCGTCGTCAGCGTATCCTTCAGCAGAACAGGCATTTGCTTAGAGTCCGAATGCTTCTTTCAGTTTCTCCACCAGGTCCAGTTTCTCCCAGGTGAACAGTTCCACGTCGATGGTCTTCGTCTCGTGGTAGCGGCTCGTAAAGCTTTTCTTCACCACCTCGTTCTTGCGGCCCATGTGGCCATAGGCTGCCGTCTCAAGATACATCGGCTGGCGCAGCTTGAGCTGGCGCTCAATGGCCTTAGGTTTCAGATCGAAAAGACCCTTTATCTTTGCGGCTATCTCGCCGTCGCTCATCGCCACATGCTTGCGTCCATAAGTATTGACATAGACACTCACGGGCTCCGCCTTGCCGATAGCATAGGCCAATTGTACGAGCACCTCATCGGCCACACCCGCAGCCACCATATTTTTGGCAATGTAGCGCGCCATATAGGCGGCCGATCGGTCCACCTTGGAAGAATCCTTGCCCGAGAAGGCGCCGCCACCATGGGCACCACGTCCGCCGTAGGTATCGACAATGATCTTGCGGCCCGTCAGGCCCGTGTCGCCGTGAGGACCACCAATGACAAACTTGCCCGTGGGGTTGACCAAATATTGTATGTCGTCGTTGAAGAGTGCGAGGACGGACTCCGACTCGATCTGCGCCTTCACCCGCGGCATGAGTATTTCCTCCACATCCTTTTGAATCTGGGCCAGCATTGCCTCGTCGTCGTCCATGAAGGGGTCGTGCTGGGTCGATACGACGATGGTGACGATGCGCTGCGGCACACCCTCGTCGCTATATTCCACCGTCACCTGGCTCTTGGAGTCGGGGCGGAGATAGGTCATCAGTTTACCCTCCTTGCGGATGTCGGCCAGCGTCCGCATGATAAGATGAGCGAGATCGAGCGTGACGGGCATATAGTTGGCCGTCTCATTGCAGGCGTAGCCGAACATCATTCCCTGGTCGCCGGCACCCTGCGCCTCCTCGTCCTCGCGGCTGACGCCCCGATCGATATCCTCGCTCTGCTCGTGAATGGCAGTCAGGATGCCACAAGACTTCGAGTCAAACTGGTACTCAGCCTTATTGTAGCCAATACGGTCGATGGTTTTGCGGGCCACGGTCTGCAAATCGACATACTCCGTGGAGCGCACCTCGCCCATGATCACCACCTGTCCCGTTGTGTTGAAAGTCTCGATGGCGCAATGTGCCTTGTCGTCATAGGCCAAAAACTGGTCGAGCAAAGCGTCGCTAATCTGGTCCGCTACTTTATCGGGATGTCCTTCAGAGACAGACTCTGATGAAAAAAGATATGCCATTCTGTTTTCCTTGTTGAAGTTCTTATTACCTTATAAATTGAGTCAATCACTCGATTGGGGTGCAAAGTTACGCAATTTTGCTTGTATAGCCATGCGTTCCAACTCATTATTATATTTTATTATGCTGCACGCCGCTCTCCAGGGGCTATTTGCCATTGAGTATTCGCTTGATGTCGTTGAGCTTGTTGAGTGCGTCCATCGGCGTGAGGTGGTCGATGTCGAGATGTAGTATCTCGTCGCGGATCTGCGAGAGCACGGGGTCGTCGAGCTGGAAGAGCGACATCTGCATTCCGTCGGTCGTCGCCACATTCTCCACATTCGGTTTTCCCGCCGACCCCACCTGAGCGTTGTCCGCCTCCAGCTGCTTCAGGATCGTCGAAGCCCTGCGGACGATGGAGGGCGGCATACCTGCTATCTCGGCCACATGGATACCAAAGGAGTGCTCGCTGCCTCCACGCTCCAGTTTGCGGAGGAAGATCACCTTGCCATCCATCTCCTTGACGCTCACATTGTAGTTTTTGATGCGGTCGAAGCGTTTCTCCATCTCGTTGAGCTCATGGTAGTGGGTGGCAAAGAGCGTGCGAGCCTGGGCACGCTTGTGCTCGTGGAGATATTCCACGATGGCCCAGGCTATGGAGATGCCGTCGTAGGTGGACGTGCCGCGCCCCAGTTCGTCGAAGAGCACGAGGGAGCGTGGCGTGACGTTGTTGAGAATATTGGCAGCCTCGGTCATCTCCACCATAAACGTTGATTCGCCCGTGGAGAGACTGTCGCTGGCGCCCACTCTTGTAAAGACCTTGTCCACCAGTCCTATGCGGGCGCGCTCGGCAGGCACGAAACAGCCCATCTGGGCCATGATTGCTATGAGGGCCGTCTGGCGCAGCAAGGCCGACTTACCCGACATATTAGGACCCGTGATCATCACAATCTGCTGGCGTTCCGTGTCCAGATAGACATCGTTGGGGACATATCGCTCCCCGACAGGAAGCTGCGTCTCGATGACAGCATGGCGACCCTGGCTGATGTCGAGCACGTCGCTCTCATCGACCACGGGGCGCACGTAGCCCTGCTCCTCCGCCACCTTGGCAAAGGAGAGCAGGCAGTCGAGATGGGCTATGACATTGGCATTGATCTGAATCTGCGGGATATATTCCCTCATGTCCTCCACCAACTGCATGAAGAGCGAAGTCTCGAGGGCGATGATCTTCTCGTCGGCACCGAGGATTTTCTCCTCATACTCCTTTAGTTCCTCGGTGATGTAGCGCTCCGCCTGGGCGAGGGTCTGCTTGCGCACCCACTCCGCTGGCACCCTGTCCTTGAACGTGTTGCGCACCTCCAGGTAGTAGCCGAAGACGTTGTTGAAGCCTATCTTCAGCGAACTGATACCCGTCTTTTCCATCTCTCGCTGCTGTATCTGCAACAGATACTCCTTGCCATTGTCGCGGATGGATCGCAGGTCGTCGAGCTCAGGACTGAAGCCCGCCGCTATCACGCCCCCCTTGTTGATCTGCAAGGGTGGGTCGGGCTGTATCTCCTGCTCTATTCTCTTTCGGAGCGTCTCGCAGAGGTTCAGTCGCTCGCCCACGCGCCGCATGGCCTCGTTGTCCGACTCCAGGCAAGCCGTCTTCACGGGCACGGTGGCAGCCAGCGCATGGCGCAACTGGTTGACCTCTCGGGGCGAGATGCGGCCCACCGCCGCCTTGGAGATAATGCGCTCCAGGTCGCCGATGCGGTGAAACTCGTCGTCCACCGTCTCGCGGAAGTCCGTGTCGCGGTAGAAATACTCCACACCATCGAGCCGCTCGTTGATCTGCCTGACATCGCGCAGCGGGAAGACCGTCCACCGTCGGATCATGCGTCCGCCCATCGGCGTGACCGTATGATCGATGACGTCAAGCAGACTCGTGCCCTCCTCCTGCATCGGCTGGAGGAGCTCCAGGGACCGGATGGTGAAGCGGTCGAGACGTACGTAGCGGTCCTCCTCGATGCGGCGCAGCGAGGTGATATGAGAGATATGTGTGTGCTGGGTCAGTTCCAGATACTGCATGATGGCCCCTGCGGCAACGATGCCGTTGCGCAGGTGATCCACGCCAAAACCCTTGAGGTTCTTGGTTTTGAAATGCTTGAGGAGCTTCTGTCGCGCCGTCTGGTCGGTGAAGACCCAGTCGTCGAGTTCAAAGGTGACGAATTTGGTACCAAACTGCTGTTCGAAGTCCTGCTTGCGCGTGCGGTCGTAGAGCACTTCCTTCGGCTGGAAGTTGCCCAGGAGTTTCTCCACATAGTCGTAGTTGCCCTCTCCGGTGAGAAACTCTCCCGTGGAAATATCAAGCAAGCTCACACCGCAAGCCCCCTTACCGAAATGGATGGCGGCTAGAAAGTTGTTCTCCTTGTAGTTGAGCACGTTGTCTCCCATGGCCACGCCCGGCGTCACGAGTTCGGTAATGCCGCGCTTCACCATCTTGTCCATCTCCGAAAGGCCCTTCTTGCCCTTGATGGCGGCCCGCTTTTTCTTCGGATCCTCCAGTTGGTCGCAGATGGCCACACGCTTTCCAGCGCGGATGAGTTTCGGTAGATAGGTGTCGAGGGCATGGTGGGGAAAACCCGCCATCTCCGCCCCGCTCGCCGCTCCGTTGTTGCGACGCGTGAGCGTGATGCCCAGGATGCGCGCAGCCTCCACCGCGTCGTCGCAGTAGGTCTCATAGAAGTCGCCGCAGCGGAAGAGCAGCAGCGCCTCGGGGTGCTTCTCCTTCATCGAGAAAAACTGCCGCATCATGGGGGTAAGTCCCTTGTCGTTTGTTGCCATAGTCAGCCTTTGCCTTGTTGAATTGTTGCCGCAGAGGGGGAAAGATCAAGCAAGCAGCGTGACTCTTCCCCTTCGCGAAAGTTCAAGGATGCAAAAATACAAAAATAAGGCCGAATGGCAAAATGATACCCCCGTTTTTGTGCCTGGCGGGCGCAAAAAGTTCGAGGCGCGCCCGCCCAGCACACAGATTCTGCGCCCTTAGCCGACGCAGCGCTTGAGCCAGTTCCAGCCCTCCCGCACCCACAGGACGAGGGAAGAGCCCAGGATGATGATGGCCCAGTCCGCCACTTTGAGGTCGCAGACGTTGAAGAAATGCTGTATTCCCGGCAGTTCTACCATGGCTATCTGTCCAATGAAGATGATGGCCACGATCAGCAGCAGTCCCTTGCAGCCCTTGAAATGGAGGGCGCTGCGTCCCGTCTCGAAGGCCCTGGAACAGAAGAGATAGAAGAAATGGGTCATCACGAAGATGGTGAAGAAGAGCGTCTCCTCGTAGCGGGTCAGTCCGTCGGACGCTCCGAGGCGCACGTGGAGCAAATCCATGAGACTCGTGATGCCGGCGTGCTCGAAGATATAGAGCAGCACGAAGAGCAAGACGAAGAAGCAGCCGCCCACACCCAGGATATTTTCATACATCGCGCGGGTGAGGATGAAGGCCTTTCGGTCTCGCGGCTTGTCCCGCATCACGCGCTCCGAGGGCGGCAGCGAAGCCAGAGCCATGGCGGCAAAAGTGTCCATGATGAGGTTCACCCATAGCATCTGCGTGACCGTGAGCGGGCTCTGCGTGCCCATGAAGGCGCCGCTCAGGACGATGAAGCACGCCGCCACATTGACCGTGAGCTGGAAGAGCAGGAAGCGCTGGATGTTCTTGTAGAGCGAGCGTCCCCACATCACGGCCTTGCCGATGGAAGAGAACGAGTTGTCGATGATCGTGATGTCGCTCGCCTCCTTGGCCACGGCCGTTCCGTCGCCCATCGATAGTCCGACGTGGGCCGCCTTGAGGGCAGGTGCGTCATTGGTTCCGTCGCCCGTCACGGCCACCACCTGGTCGAGTTTCTGCAGCGCCTCTACGAGCCGTTTTTTGTCCATGGGGCGCGCCCGGGCGATGATCTTCAAGTCCATCACACGGCGAGCAAGTTCCTCGTTCGAGAGGGCTGCAAACTCCGGACCGGTGATGATTTCCCTGTCTCCGTCCTGCGGAGTCCAGAGACCTATCTGGCGTCCTATCTCCTTGGCCGTTCCTGGCGTGTCGCCCGTGACGATTTTGATCAAGATGCCCGCCTTCATACATTCCTCTACTGCTGCCGGCACATCGGCCCTCACGGGGTCGCTGATAGCCACAATGCCCTGGAAGGTAAGGCCCTTCGCCACCACCTTGCCCTCGGCGATGGCCTCCTCGCCGTCCTTGAGTGGCAACGAGGCAAAGCCCAGCGTACGCATGGCCTGGCCTTGATAGCCAGCCAGCCAGCCATCGATGGTTTCGCGCGCCACGTCCCCTGCCGTCTGGGCACAGAGCGAGAGTACGATCTCGGGCGCACCCTTGACGTAGAGCACGCGCTGCCCTCCGAGTCGAGGCGAGCGGACGACAGTAGCCATATATTTGCGCTCTGTGGAGAAGGGCAGTTCCTCGTCGATGGAAGCAGCCTCGCGCAACTGGCGGTAGTCCACGCCCTGCTGGTCGAGCCACAGCAGGAGAGCACCCTCAGTAGGGTTGCCCAGCACCTGGGGCGACTTCGGGTCGGAGAAATCCAGCGAGGCCGTGGAGTTGACGGCCATTCCCTCGGCCACAGCATCATCCCGAAGGCATCCCGAAGGCATCCCGAAGAAACGGCTCTCATAGACCTGCATTTTGTTCTGCGTCAGCGTGCCCGTCTTGTCAGTACAGATAACGGTCGTAGCCCCCATCGTCTCGCAAGCATGCATCTTTCTGACGAGGTTGTTGGTCTTGAGCATCCGCCGCATACTGTAGGCCAAGCTCAGCGCCACGGCCATGGGAAGTCCCTCGGGCACGGAGACGACAATAAGCGTCACGGCTATCATCAGCGTGTTGAGCGTATAAGTCACCAGATCGTCCCATTGCTCCGCGCCGCCAAGCGACAGATGGAAATAGTAGATCATGGCCAGCAGCAGGAGGAAGTAACTGGTGGAAGCCACGGCCTTGAACGTCCAGCGCCAGCGCTTGAAACGGCAGATGACGAGGTAGAAGAACAGCGCCGTGGGCAGAGCCAGCGTCCAGACCACGGGCGCCCAGTCGAAGAAGACGATGAGCCGTCCCACGATGATGAGGGCTGCGAATACATAACTGACGTTGGTCACCAGCAGTCCGAGGCGGTCCAGTTGCTCGTTGAGCGGCGTGCGGACACTATTGTCTATCTGTGCGGCCTCGAAGACCTTGCCATTTTCCGTGGCGTCGCCCACGGCCGTGACGCGCATCCTGCCGTGGCCCTCCATCACCTTCGTGCCGCGCAAGACGCGGTTGGTGGCAAAGGTGGCATTGGGGTCGAAGTCTTCGGGGTGAATGCTCTTGCGGCAGACAGGCTCGCCCGTGAGCGACGACTCATCGACCGAAAGGCTCACCGCCTCCAAGAGTTCGCCGTCTGCGGGAATCTCCACTCCCGTCGGCAGCACCACAATATCGCCCACCACTACCTCGCGCTTGGGGATGGAGGTGACGTTGCCGTCGCGAATCACCTCCATGGGCTCATCGTCGTGGACCTGGTTGAGAATGGAAAACTGCTTGTCGGCCTCGCGCTCGAAGTAGAAGGACACGGCCGTAGCCAGGAATATAGCTACAAAGATGCCCACCGGCTCGAAGAAGACCGTCGCGCCGTGGTGCAGACCATAATACTCGTAGCAGGCTATGCCGATGGAGAGGACACCCGCGAAGAGCAGGATAATGATCAGCGGGTCCTTGAACTTCTCCAGGAAAAGCGACCAGACGGACGCTTTTTTCGGCGGCGTAAGGACATTTTCCCCGTATTTCTGACGACTGGTCACCACCTCCTCGGCACGAAGCCCCATGATGTGTTGTTGCTCTTTCATCGTTGATAATCTTATACTTATCGCCCCACTCCACTTTCTCTCTTCTTTCCCTTAGCCTAGGGCGAAGGGAGGGGGCGTTTTTTGAGGAATGCAAAGTTAGCGACAATACCAAAGAGCAACAAACGATTTATAATTATTTATTAGTAGCCAAACATATTTTTAGACAAACGTCATCGAATTGTAACAATCCGCCGCCTGAATGAGGTCGTTCCACAAGAGATCTGCAGCCGAATCTTATCTACGACCGAAACAAAGGGTAAGCTACGACCAAGACGAAGGGTAAGCTATGACCGAGACGAAGGATAAGCTACCATTGAGACGGGCCCTCAGCTACCGTGGCTCGCTCCTTGTTCTATGTGTCTCATGAGTTGTCAATGCGATAGTCTCTATGACGTCATTTGGTAGAATCACACCTATCTCTAAGACCTTCCAAAAATGAAGTTAACTTCATAGGCCGATGAATATAACTTCATTTTTTGAGTATGATTTGAGGCGTTTTTGATGAGTTGTTTCCGATTTGTCTCATGAGCCTATTTTGGGGTGACTTTGGATTATCGGGTGAGCCGACAGGGCCTCAACAAGGTTTTCGGAACAATTCGTTCCAAATTTAGGGAACGACAGGGGAATATCACGGAAAAAACGCTTCAATGAGGAAAGTTTTTTGTAAATTTGCACGCAAATTGCCCCAAACACCCCCTCGGGCGGCAAACAGTACAAGCGATAACACAAAAACATAGCAATGGAATACGATTTCAGAGAGATCGAACAGAAATGGCAGCAGCACTGGCGGGACCATCAGACCTACCAGGTGACGGAGGACCCAACACGTAAGAAGTTCTACGTCCTCAACATGTTTCCCTATCCATCGGGAGCAGGTTTGCACGTCGGCCACCCGCTGGGCTACATCGCCAGCGACATCTACGCGCGCTACAAGCGCCAGCAGGGCTTCAACGTCCTCAACCCCATGGGCTACGATGCCTACGGACTGCCCGCCGAGCAGTATGCCATCCAGACCGGACAGCACCCGGCCGTGACGACGGAGCAGAACATCAAGCGCTACCGCGAGCAGCTGGACAAGATAGGATTCTGCTTCGACTGGAGCCGCGAGGTGCGCACCTGCGACGCCGGCTACTACCATTGGACCCAATGGGCCTTTGAGCGGATGTTTGAGTCGTACTACGACAACCGCACGAAGCAGGCGCGCCCCATCCATGAGCTGGTGCGCCACTTCGAGGAGGAGGGCACGCTCGACATGGACGTGGCCCAGACGGAGCAGCTCGTCTTTTCGGCCCGCGACTGGCGGAGCATGAATGAGAAGGAGCAGCAGCAGACGCTCATGAACTACCGCATCGCCTACCTCGGCGAGACGATGGTCAACTGGTGCCAGGACCTGGGCACGGTGCTGGCCAACGACGAGGTGGTGGACGGCGTGAGCGTGCGCGGGGGCTACCCCGTCGTCCAGCGCAAGATGCGCCAGTGGTGCCTGCGCGTCTCGGCCTATGCACAGCGGATGCTCGACGGACTGGACCTCGTGAATTGGAGCGACTCCATCAAGGAGACCCAGCGCAACTGGGTGGGACGCAGCGAGGGAGCGGAGATGCGCTTCGAGAGCATCACACCCGAGGGCACGGAGGAACGCCGCGGCCACTTCACCATCTTCACCACACGTGCCGACACGATCTTCGGCGTCACCTTCATGGTGCTGGCTCCGGAGTCGGAACTGGTGGCACAGCTGACTACCAGCGAGCAGCGCGAGGAGGTGGAGGCCTATCTCGCCTATGTCGCCAAGCGCACGGAGCGCGACCGCATGGCCGACCACAAGGTGACGGGTGTCTTCTCCGGATCCTATGGCGTCAACCCGTTCACGGGCGAGCGCATCCCCATCTGGATCTCCGAGTATGTGCTCGCCGGCTACGGCACGGGAGCCATCATGGCCGTCCCGGCCCACGACTCACGCGACTACGCCTTCGCTCGCCACTTCCAGCTGCCCATCGTCCCGCTCATCGAGGGAGCCGACGTCAGCCAGGAGAGTTTCGACGCCAAGGAGGGCACGGTCATGAACTCGCCGCGCGAGGGTGTGAACTCCACACTCACGCTCAACGGACTGACCGTCCAGGAGGCCATCGCCAAGACCAAAGCGTTTATCGCCGAGCAGGGCATCGGCCAGGTCAAGGTCAACTACCGCCTGCGCGACGCCATCTTCTCCCGCCAGCGCTACTGGGGCGAGCCCTTCCCCGTCTATTACAAGGACGACATGCCCTATATGATTCCCGAAGACTGCCTGCCGCTGCAGCTGCCCGAGATCGACGCCTACAAGCCCACCGAGAGTGGCGAGCCTCCATTGGGACGCGCCGAGAAGTGGGCCTGGGACACGGAGAAGCGCTGCGTGGTCGAAAAGCGACTCATCGACCATAAGACCGTCTTCCCCATCGAGCTTTGCACCATGCCGGGCTTCGCCGGATCCAGCGCCTACTACCTCCGCTATATGGATCCGCACAACGACCAGGCACTCGTGGGCAAGAAGGCCGACGAGTATTGGCAGAACGTAGATCTCTACGTCGGCGGAACGGAGCACGCCACGGGCCACCTCATCTACTCACGCTTCTGGAACAAGTTCCTCTTCGACCTCGGCGTGAGCTGCAAGGAGGAGCCCTTCCAGCGACTGGTCAACCAGGGCATGATCCAGGGCCGCAGCAACTTCGTCTATCGTGTCAATGCAGCCGACGCAGCCGAACACCCCGTCTTCGTCTCCAAGGGACTGAAGGACCAGTACGACACCACACCGATCCACGTCGACGTGAACATCGTCCACGCCGACATCCTCGACCTCGACGCCTTCCGCGCCTGGCGTCCCGAATTGAAGAACGCCGAGTTTGTCCTCGAGGACGGCAAGTACGTCTGTGGCTGGGCCATTGAGAAGATGTCGAAGTCGATGTTCAACGTGGTCAACCCCGACGACATCGTAAGCCAGTATGGCGCCGACACGCTCCGCCTCTACGAGATGTTCCTCGGTCCGGTGGAGGCCAGCAAGCCTTGGGACACCAACGGCATCGACGGTTGCCACCGCTTCCTGAAGAAGTTCTGGAAACTCTTCCAGCAGGAGCTCGTCGACGAAGATCCGACGAAGGAAGAACTCAAGAGCCTCCACAAGCTCATCAAGAAGGTGAGCACGGACATCGAGGTTTTCTCCTACAACACGAGCGTAAGCGCATTCATGGTTTGCACCAACGAGCTGACGCAGCAGAAGTGTCGCAACCTCCGCATCCTCCGTACCCTGGTGACGGTCCTCGCACCCTTCGCTCCCCACATTGCCGAGGAGCTCTGGGAGCAGACAGGCGGCAAGGGAAGCGTCTGCGACACCGAGTGGCCAACCTGGAACGAAGACTACCTCGTCGAGGACGAAGTGCAGATGCCCGTCTCCTTCAACGGCAAGGCGCGCTTCCAGATCAACCTGCCCGCCACGGCCAGCAAGGAGGCCATCATCGAGGCTGCTATGAGCGACGAGCGAAGCCAGAAGTACCTGGAGGGCAAGCAGGTCGTCAAGACCATCGTCGTACCGGGACGCATCATCAATATCGTGGTAAAATAGACCGACCAAAGACGATTAGCATAACAGGGGTCGGGAGCTGAAAACATCTTCCGACCCCTCTTCACAGACACAAGATTATCTCAATAGATTTTGTCTCAGCAATAGTATATCTCTATAGTATAGTATATCTTGATAGTATCAATAGTAACAGTATATCTCAATAGCAATTATGTCAAAAACGGTAAAAAACTTTCTCAACAGTAGGGAGCACATGAAAAACCAGATGCTGGACTACCTCTGCATCGCCCTGGGCCTGATGTTCTACACCATAGGATGGACCTGCTTTCTCTTGCCCTACAAGATTGTGACAGGTGCGCTGACGGGTCTCTCCGCCATCGTATTCTACGTCACGGGCATTCCCATCTACCAAACCTACCTGACGCTCAACGTCGTCATGCTCATCGCGGCGCTGAAGATCCTGGGCCTGCGCTTCCTGCTCAAGACCATCTACGCCATCGTCCTGCTCTCCACCATGCTCACGCTGGCACAGAGTTGGATGACGGGGGCCGACGGCCAGATGATCCAAATCCTCGGAGCAGGCAACACGTTCATGGCCTTGATTATTGGCACGATGTTCACCGGATCGGGCCTTGCCATCGTCTTTCTGAGCAATGGATCGACCGGTGGCACGGATATCATCGCGGCCTGCATCAACAAGTACAAGGACATCTCGCTGGGCAACGTCCTCATCTGCGTCAACTTCTGCATCATCGGTTCCTGTCTCTTCTTCTCAGCCTTTGGCGCAACGATGCAGGAGCGTCTCCACACGGTGGTCTTCGGCCTCTTCACGCTGCTGACGGAGAACGTCATGCTCGACTACGTATTCAACTCGCGGCGACAGAGTGTACAATTCCTTATCTTCTCCAAAAACTATGAAAAGATAGCCAGCGCCATTGGCAGCACCACCCACCACGGCGTGACGATACTCGACGGCTACGGCTGGTTCACCAACACGCCGACCAAGGTGCTCTTCGTCCTGGCCCGCAAGCGCGAGAGCCAGTATATCTTCCGCCTCATCAAGTATGTGGACCCCCACGCCTTCGTCTCGCAGTCGGCCGTCATTGGCGTCTTTGGCAATGGCTTCGACGAGATCAAGGGCAATATCTCGGAGAAGATGCGCAAGGAAATGGCATTGGGCGAGGAAACCGAGAAAGCAGCCCAAATGAACCATACGGAGGCCCTTGACGCAAAGGAACAGAAACCCACTATGAAGGGAGAAATACCTGCCGCAGAGGAAAAAGTATGATCAACAAGAAGATGATAGACTAGAAGAAAATAAACGACGAATAGAAGATGAACAACGACAAGATAAAACTGGTTTTTGCAACCAACAACGCGCACAAGCTGCGCGAACTGCGCGAGATTTTGGGAGAGGGCTACGAGCTCCTCTCCCTGGCCGACATCGGTTGCCACGAGGATATTCCCGAAGACGGGGCTACGCTGGAGGAGAACAGTCTCGCCAAAGCCCAGTACGTCTTCGACCACTATGGCTACGACTGCTTTGCCGACGACACGGGACTGGAGGTCGATGCCTTGGGTGGCGAGCCGGGAGTCCACAGCGCGCGCTACGCCGAGGGCACAGACCACGACAGCGAGGCCAATATGCGCAAACTGCTGGCCAAATTAGGAAATAATAACAACCGCAAGGCACGATTCCGCACCATCATCACGTTAATAAGGAGACAGGACGCGCCGTCGGACGCGCCCCGCACGGACTGCTTCTGCGGCGAGGTGGAGGGAAAAATCGCCCTGGAGAAGCATGGCACGGAAGGCTTCGGCTACGACCCCATCTTCATCCCCGAAGGCTACGACCAGTCGTTTGCCGAACTGGGCGAGACCGTCAAAAACCAAATTTCCCACCGAGGAAGAGCCGTCAGAAAACTGGTGGCGTTTCTCCACGGAGAGAAGGCGTAAGCACAAGGCGGAACGGATATCCTTGCCCGTCCAGGCTTGTCCGTCCCCATTTATACCTATTTATATCTCATAGATGATGAAACATTTCGTATCAGCCCTGCTCTTGTCCGGACTCCTGAGTTCGGCCACGGGCCTGCAGGCACAGGAAATCGGAACGTGGAAGGCGTATATGTCCTACCACAACCCCACATGGGTGGAGAAAGGAGGCGACCGGCTCTACGTCCTCGCCTCCAACGACCTCTATGCCTACAACGAGAAGGACCAGAGTATCCACACCTTCGACAAGACCAACGGACTGACCGATACGGGTGTGACGCTCATCGGGTGGAACAAGGGAGCCGCGCGCCTCGTCGTCATCTATGAGTCGGGCTATATCGACTTGGTCGATGGCAAGGACAACGTAGTGAGCATCAGCGACTACTACAACCACTCCATGACCGCCGACAAAACCATCCACAGCATCTACAACTACGGGAAGCTCTGCTACATCGCCACAGGCTTCGGCATCGTCTGCCTCAACGTGGCGCAGGCGGAGATAGCCAACACCTACAACCTCGGCTTTGCCGTGGACTACTGCCACATCGAGGGCGGCTACATCTACGCCGAGTCGAAGCAGAAGGGACAGTATCGGGCCCTCATGACGGACAACCTGCTCGACAAGGGCAACTGGCGGCGCACGGGCGAGTATGTGGCGCGCAGCGTGAGTCCTGACCCCGAACTGATGGCTACAGCGAAGACGCTTTCACCGGGCGGCCCCCAATACAATTACTTCGGCTTCATGCGCTATAGCGGCGGCAAACTCTATACCGTCGGTGGCGGCTACGGACTGACCGAGCTGCGCCGTCCCGCCACCATCCAGGTGCTCGACGGCGGAGAGTGGCAAATCTATGAGGACGACGTGGCGGCGAAGACGGGCCACCAGTATCTCGACTTGATGTGTATAGACGTCGATCCCACCAATCCTGCCCGCGTCCTGGCGGGAGGCAGAACCGGCCTCTACGAGTTTAGCAACGGCACCTTCGTCCGCGAGTATAACTACGATAATAGTGGCAGCTGCCTGCAGGTGGCCCATGGCGTGGCGGCTGGCAACAAGGACTATGTCATCGTCAGCGGACTGAAGTTTGACACCACGGGCGACCTGTGGGTCTTCAATGGCATCAGCGATGGTTCCTCCCTGAGCCAGCTCACCAAGGATGGACAATGGGTGAGCCACCACAACAAGTCGTTCATGGGCAGCGATAACACATCGCTCAACAACGGCGGCTGCCTGACCTTCGACAGTTCGGGCAATCTCTGGTTGGCCAACAACCACTACAAGACGCCAGCCCTGGTGGTCTATCAGCCCTCCACAAAGGGTATCAACCGCTACACGCGCTTCGTCAACGAGGACAATGCCGAGGTCAATGGCGGCGGTGGCGTGCGCTGCATGGCGGAGGACCGCGACAGAAATATCTGGGCGGGACTCAACGGTGGCCCTGTCTATCTGCAGCCCTCCGACCTGTCAACCGATCCCGGAAGCGTGGTCTTCCAGCAGTACAAGGTGCCGCGCAACGACGGCAGCAACCTCGCCGACTACCTGCTCAACAACATCGACATCACCTGCATGGCCGTCGATGGCGGCAACCGCAAGTGGTTTGGCACGGGCGGCAACGGCGTCTATCTCATCAGCGCCGACCTCAACACGCAGGTTCACCATTTCCTTTCCTCCAACAGTGGCCTCGTGAGCGACAATATCGAGTCGCTGGCCATCGACCCCAAGACAGGAGAGGTCTTCATCGGCACCGACAAGGGTCTCTGCTCCTATCTAAGCGACGCCTCGGAGCCCTCGCAGACGATGGACAAGGAGACCACCTACGCCTATCCCAATCCCGTTCGCCCAGACTACCGTGGCACCATCACCGTCACAGGACTGAGCTACAACGCCGACGTGAAGATCGTCACTACCGCAGGAACACTCGTGGCCGAGGGTAGAAGCCAGGGTGGCACCTTCACATGGGACGGCAACGACCTCGACGGCAAACGGGTGGCAAGTGGTGTCTATATGGTCGAGGCAGCCACGGAAGATGGCAGCAAGGGTGTGGTCTGCAAGATTGCCGTCATCAACTGATTTCCCTCGCCCCCTGATATAAAATCTCTGTAGGTTTCAAAAACAGCTCGGCCATAGAGTTTCTGTTGGGTTTCCAAACCCAACTCAACTATCGACTATCCGTCTCCAAAGATATACGAAATAAGAAAACATGAAGAAAGTCACCCTGCTCATTCCCTGCTACAACGAGGAGTCGTCGCTCCCCGCCCTCCATGCAGCCCTGTGCGAGATCATGGACAGCCAGGTGCAATACCAATGGGAGGTATTGCTCATCGACGACGGCAGCCGCGACCAGTCGCTAAGCGTTATGCGGCAACTGCGTCGCAAGGACCCGCGGGTGGCCTTCATCAGCCTCTCACGCAATTTTGGCAAGGAGAATGCCATGCTGGCGGGCTTCGACCACGCCTCGGGCGACTGCGTCATCATCCTCGACGCCGACCTCCAGCATCCGCCTGCCCTCATACCCGACATGCTGCACCTTTGGGAGGAGGGGGCACAGGACGTCTATGCGCGGCGAGATATCGCCCGCGAGAGTTGGCTGCGCCGCCGTCTGAGCCGCCTCTACTACAGCCTCCTCAACCGTTCCACCCGCTTCGACGTACTCGAAAACGTAGGCGACTTCCGCCTCCTCGACCGTCGCTGCATCCTCGCCCTGCGGCAACTTCGCGAGTCGCAACGCTACACCAAGGGAATGTACGTGTGGATTGGCTTCAAGAAACAGGAAATCAGTTACCACGAGCAGAAGCGAACGGCAGGCCAGTCGTCCTTCAACTTCCGCCGCCTGGCTGACTTGGCCATCGACGGCCTCACCTCCTACACCACCGCCCCGCTCCGCCTTTCCACCCTCATCGGCCTCCTCAGTGCCCTGCTGGCCATCCTCTACATGGTCTATGTCTTCATCAAGACACTCGTGGTCGGCGAAGCTGTCCAAGGCTTCCCCACCATCGTCATCCTCATCCTCTTCCTCGGAGGCGTGCAGCTCATCTCCCTGGGCATTATCGGCGAATACCTCGGCAAAGTCTTCATCGAGACCAAGCGCCGCCCCGTCTATCTAATAGACCGTATGGAAGGTGTGGACCACGTGCTCACCAAGAAAGAGGAGGAGAATGCTCAGTAGGTTTTCCTATACATTATCCTATACATTATTTATATATAGAAAAACATACCTTATATATATAGCCGTCTTGATAGCGTCAGAACGACCAGCCAAGTCCGATGTACGGGTAGAAGGCGGACTTACTGAGGCCATGCTTATCGCCGAAGTTGAACGACGGCGATAAGCCTACGCGAAACATAAAACCGTTGGTACGCTGGTAGCGATAGCCGATGTTGCCAAACAAGAAATAGCCGAAACGGTTCTCCTTCGATTCGTAGCGCTCTGCAATTTCTTCCGTCTCGGGCGGCACGGGCTGAGAATAGAACCATGACGTTTCCTTGACATGATACATACCCAGACTGGCGCCAAAGCCTACCTCCAGTTTACTCTTCTTCTCTCCAAGCAGGTAATTCAACTCCAACGGCACACCCACACCACTGATTTTCTGATCGATCCAACTGGAATTGTCTCCATAACCATAGCCTATGCCCACTCGGTAGCCCCAGCCCGAGTTGCCCTTGAAACGGCTATCATAGTTGATGCCCACCACATTTTGCGCACCAAGCAGTTCTACCGACAGACTGCGCGTCTTCTCCTGCGCAAGCACCAGCGAGCAGCAGCACAATGCAAATACTGAACATACTATTCTCCTCATAAGATAAGTTTGATTATTGTATATAAGACTTGTTTGTTAGTTTTTAGAAAAAATCCATTTGTTCTCACTCAAATAAAAAGTAAAATACAGCAGGAGACGGACCTTTCCATCATCCTGCTGTATTTTTATAACTGATAAGCCACCCTACCCTTCATGCGGATCAACTGAGGGAGAGCATGCGCTCGATGGGCTTCACGGCGTCGCGTGCAATGGCGGGATCCACCTCCACGGCAGGCCAGCCATACTTCAGTGCGTTATACACCTTCTCGAGCGTGTTCTTCTTCATATACTCACACTCCGTGCAAGCGCAGCCCCTGCCACCCTCCGTCACCTCAGGAGGCACAGGGAGGAAAGTCTGGTTGGGACAGGTGCGCTGCATCTCATGGAGGATACCGGCCTCTGTAGCAACGATAAACTCTTTGACCTCAGGATGATCCTGTGCATAGTGGAGCATCGTGGCCGTCGATCCCTTCACGTCGGCAGCGGCCAGCACGGGCGCTTTACACTCCAGATGGGCCATGACGACGGCCTCGGGATGCTGCTCCTTGAGTTTGACGATCTCCGCCACACTAAAGCGCTCATGGACGTGACAGCCACCATTCCACAGCAACATGTTTCTGCCCGTCACGGAGTTGATATAGCTTCCGAGGTTGTAGTCTGGTCCGAAGATGAGCTTCGTGTCCTTGGGGATGGAGTCGATCACCTTCTTGGCGTTACCCGAGGTCACCACCACGTCGGTCAGCGCCTTCACCGCCGCCGTCGTATTGACGTAGGAGACCACCTCGTAGCCCGGGTGCTCTTCCTTAAACTTCCGCAGGTCCTCAGCCTTGCAACTGTCGGCCAGCGAGCAGCCCGCCGTAAGGTCGGGCGAGAGGACCGTCTTCTCTGGCGAAAGCAACTTGCAGGTCTCGGCCATGAAGTGGACGCCACACATAACCATCACCTTGGCCTCCGTCTTGGCCGCCTCACGCGCCAGGGCCAGCGAGTCGCCGACAAAGTCGGCTATGTCCTGTATCTCCGGCATCGTATAGTAGTGGGCCAGGATGATAGCGTCCTTCTCGCGGCAGAGACGGCGTATCTCCTGCTTCAGATCCAGAGACTCATCAACGGGCTCATCAATGAAACCTTTCGACTTCCATTCTTCTTTCACGTTCATATTCTCAACTTCTTTATATTATTATTTCTTTTTTTCTCTTTAAAAGAAAATATGATGAGTTATGATAGGCCGTGGATAACGTGGATAACTTTTGGGGCTTATTGCCCGTTTTCCATTATCCACACTTTCCTAGCCTTTTCCCTGCTTTATCATTTTTTGTATTTTCTGATAGTCAGTTAGTAAACCCATTTTTCCACATTTCCACAATCTGTTGCAAAGATAATAAGTTTATATCTTTTGAGCGCCTAAATCCGTTGAAAACTTGTCTAAATCGGCTTGGATAACCCAGTGGATATCCACTCTGGGTAGGTTTCGGCCGTGGGTCGGTGGAAATCCACAAGGTTATGAGAAGGTTATTTCCCTGCTTTTCCACAGGGTTATCCACAAAGCAAGGAGCACCTGCAAAAACCTGTGTCAAGCATTGATATTTGTTAGCCTAAACAGGAAGAACATAACATCAACACCCCCATGCAACTGTGCTCTGAAGAGTTTAATCTTAGCGTTAAGCGACTCAGCAGAGGCATTAGTGGCACGATTGATGAAATAGTTGAGTATTTTTCCTTGTCTATCAGCAATGGTTGTGGCAACAGTACAGAAATTCTTGTCCCCAAAGTCCTACATTACTTATCCTCCTTATACATGTTCCACATCCTCTTTACTTTTCCTGTTATCTCTTTACGAAGCCAAAGAGGTTCGAGCACTTCAAGGTTTTCACCATAGCATAGCAGTTTCTGTTGGAAGTCGAATGTCGGGCGAACATGCAGTTCAAAAATGCTGTATTCATCTGTTTGCCCAGTCTCTTGTTGCGACTCATGCAGAGGAAGGTCACGAAGATAGTTTGCCTGAGCGGTACTGGCTTTGAGTTTCACCTTCTCGATACCACAGCCGTCGCCTGTGATTACACCAATGCAACCATTGAAATATTCCTGTGGGTCGAAGTCTTCGGGATATTCAAAAGTATGGCTCGACAGACGGAAGTTTTGGATGCGGTCGAGACAGAAGACGAGGTCGTAGCCTGCAGGCCAATTACGCCCCACCAAATACCAGCGTTGACGGAATAGCTTTACGCATAATGGCATCACATAATGGTCATGTGTGTCACCTTTCCTGTAGTTGAAATAGTTGATATGAATGAATTTGTTCTTCTTCATAGCATCGATGATTTGCTCCAAATATACCCTGCCACTGGGCACGTCTTCAAGGATAATCCTGTTCTTGATAGATTTGCTTTCAAGAAGATAATTACTCACCGATAGTGTACTGAGTAACCAATTTTCAATACTTCCACTCTTTATATCATCTACATTGGCAATGTAATACCTATAAGGAGCCACTTTCTCACAGTCGATAGACAGACCGAATGTGTCGAAGATATTCCATTTCCACTTGTGGAAGGTGCGCTTCAACATCTCCTCACCGCCACTCAGATCAACATTATTCATCCAACGGCGGTTCAATTCCTCAAAAGAAATCTTGCGTGCCCGATAGATTGTTTCCACTATCCAAACGAGCTTATTGGTTTGGTTCAGTGCCATATTCGTATATTACCTTAATTCCTCAACACTATTATAAATGAGCCCACTTTAAAAAGTAAGGCCTGTTTAAAAGATTATATTTCACGAAAATAATCTCTGATTTATGCCGTTATATGGATTATTTTTCGTATCTTTACACCATCAATTAAAAGGATGACTATATTTAAAGAGACAGATTCGAATCTTCAGTTATATATAGAGAGACTCATCAACGGGCGCATCAATGAAACCTTTCGCCTTCCATTCTTCTTTCATATTCTCAACTTATTTATATTATTATTTCTTCTTTTCTCTTTAAAAGAAAATATGATGAGTTATGATAGGCCGTGGATAACGTGGATAACTTTTGGGGCTTATTGCCCGTTTTCCATTATCCACACTTTCCTAGCCTTTTCCCTGCTTTATCATTTTTTGTATTTTCTGATAGTCAGTTAGTAAACCCATTTTTCCACATTTCCACAATCTGTTGCAAAGATAATAAGTTTATATCTTTTGAGCGCCTAAATCCGTTGAAAACTTGTCTAAATCGGCTTGGATAACCCAGTGGATATCCACTCTGGGTAGGTTTCGGCCGTGGGTCGGTGGAAATCCACAAGGTTATGAGAAAATTGTTCCCCTATTTTTCCACGGGGGTTTCCACAGGTTTATTCACAATGAGGCACGTATGCTTCTATCAAACCGATTCGCCTATCGCCGTCCTTTTTCTACTTGAAGGGTGTAACACTACGTGTATTCTTCTCCGTAAATCTCTATGATCCGTCCTCTTCAAGAGGGGGTGAAGGCTCTGCAAAGGTAATACTATTTTTGGTATTTTACCTCTACTGGTTGGAGTAAACACAAAAAAAGGTATTATCTTTGCGGCTGCAGAAGATCCATTATAAATGAATACTCATAATAAAAGAAGATATGAATAAACGTCTCATCCTCTCCCGCAAGCGGGCTCTTGTGGGCTTCGCCGTGGTCTGCGTGGTGCTCCTCGCGGCCCTCGGCCTGGGCAGTGACTATATGTTGCGTTATGCCCTCCGTCCGTCAATGGAACACAGTCATGACCTCTCTTGGCGCTTCCACAACATCATCGACGAAAACCCGCAGTTGCGCCCCTGGGCCGACAGTCTGCAGTGCCACCAAGCCCTGCGCGACACTTTTGTCACCATGCCCACAGGCGAGCGCCACCACGCCACCTATATCCTTGCTCCCCGCCCCACCGACCGCGTGGCCCTCCTCGTCCACGGCTATGAGGACAACGGGATGGGTATGATGCACATCGCTTCCATCTACCACCACATGGGGTTCAATCTTCTCCTCCCCGACCTCCACGCCCACGGCCGCAGCGAGGGCGAGGCCGTGCAGATGGGTTGGCTCGACCGCCTCGACGTGATGCGCTGGATGGAGGTGGCCAACAGCCGTTTCGGTCATGATGGTAGCACGCGGATGGTGCTCCACGGCGTGTCGATGGGAGCTGCCACGGTGATGAGCGTCTCGGGCGAACGGCTCCCCTCTTATGTGAAGTGCTTTGTCGAAGACTGTGGCTACACCAGCGCCTGGGACGAGTTTGAGGGTGAACTCCACGACCGTTTCGGCCTCCCCGCCTTTCCGCTGCTCCATGCCTGCAGCGCCCTTTGTCGTGTCCGCTACGGCTGGAGTTTCGACGAGGCCTCGCCTCTGCGCCAGGTGGCCCGCTGCCACAAGCCAATGCTCTTCATTCATGGCGACCGCGACACCTTCGTGCCTTTCTCCATGCTCGCGCGCCTCTACGCTGCCAAGCCCCAGCCTAAGGCGCAATGGGTCAGTCCGGGCAGCATCCATGCGCGTAGTTTCCACGACCATCCCGTCGCCTATGCCGCCCACGTCCGTGCCTTCGTAGGCCGATACATCTCTCTGAGCGATTCCCTGAGGTGAAACGGCAAAGAAACGGCAAAAAAACGGGTCTATACGCCACTTATCATCGTGACATATAGACCCTTAACACAGGATCATTTACTATTTCATTATCTGAGTCGGCTCATCTTATAGTCGGCCCATATACTTCCGTCCTTTTCGGGCAGTGGGCGCTTATTCCTCGTCGTCCCAAGACGAGAAGCCGTCGTTGCGTCCGATACACTCGGGCTGTTCCGTACCCGTCCAAGCTTTGACGCCATCGGAGAGGCCGTAACCCTTCATAGACTCCGTGTTGGCCGGGTCATAGTTGCCCATTTTAACGTTTGAGATACTCATCATGTTTTCGGTGCGCACCTTTATCAGCGTTGTCTCTGGTGATATATATTTCTTTTTCATTTTTATCTATCCTCCCTTCGTTTTACTTTACGATATATTTCTTTCCGTTCACGATGTAAATGCCCTTCGGCAGACTGCGCATGTCGGATACGTTCATCTTCTGTCCGCTCAGACTGTAAATATCTTTCGAGCCCATTTCCGTGCGGTTGTCGTCTGCGCTGAGGGCGTTCCAAATGGCCGTAGTCTCGTTACTGTCCTCTACGCCGTTGATGTGCATGGTAAACTGCGATGCGGTTGATGGATCGCCAGAAGCTATGAACCATGCGCGGAAAGCTCCAGCATGAGGCTTCACGCTACCTGGCTTCATCTGCGTCGGGTCATACTGATAGAAACTATTCGTCTTGGCGTCGATGAAGTAGGAGTACTCGGGGAAGTCCACATCGTCATAAGAGCCTGTGCACTTATAGCCGGAGTTCTCGATGTCAACAACCGCCTTGCTTGTCAGCGTGACGTTCTCGAACAAAGGATTCACTACGTCCTTCGATGGCTTCACGAGCACAGGAGTGCCGCCTACTACCATCTGATAGAAATGCTCGAAGAGGTTGAGGTTCGTTCCTTCAACGTTGTCGTAGTGGAGAATCTTCACATTCTCACCAAACACGTTCTTCATCTGCTTCTGGCTCACGCTGAACGGCAATACCATCGCGTACCATCTATCCTGGCGGAATGTGCGGTTGTTGAGCTTCACGTTATACAGCTGGTCTTCCGACATACCTTTTATCCTATCAGTGTTGTTGCCTTCAGCGTCGAGCGTCACCTCTGCTGGCGTGGTAGCGTCTTGATCGAAGCTGAATCCTGAAAGGGCAAGCTTCGTTCCCGATGCGAAGAGATAGTATGTCTTGCCAGCCTTTACCGGGAACGAATAGGTCACGTATCCCTCGCTGATCAACATATAGCCCGTATGGTCGTAGTTGTTGTCTCCCTCGAGGATATTGGCGTTGGCCTCGTCATGGAGCACGATGATAGGCTGGATGCTCTCGCCGAGCACCAGTCCATGTAACCTATTGTCGTTGCTAAAGGCAGAGTTGATGTTGCGGAAGGTTTCGTTGCCGTTGATGATACTTTGGTAGAATGCCTTCAGTGTTGTCATGTAGGAATCATTCTTATCAACAGCAGAATTTTTGACTGATGTCCAGTCGGCCTTGTTGATCTTTGATGATGTATAAGCATAAGTAGCCGGAATGCTCGTGCCTGTCTCGTCGAGGAAATAGACAATGCGCTTTCTTATCTTGGTGGGATCCAGTTTTCCCTTGGACTTAAGCATGGCTCCCTGTTGCTCCACGAATACCGTCAGCTTTCCGTTGGCCTCAGGCTCAAACTTGAAGAAGCTACCCATTGCAGGCAGTGAGAAGGTCCTTTCGTGGAGAACTTGCTTCGAATCTCTTTTGTGGTTATATGTACTACCTTTTTCCGAAACTATGCCATGTTCCGACATTGCGTCCAAACTCGAATAAAGAGGCGTACCCGTGACGGCGTGTAATGAACCGAGAATATTGTCCAGGCTATTGTCGATATTTGAGAATCTCGTGAAATTGCCCTTATTTATGCCTCCGTACGTCATCGTCATACCGTTCTTCTCTACGATAGTGCCAACGTCCAGTCTTTCTTCTTTATTCACATAGGTAGTGGACTCGTCGAGCAGGATGTATGTGCATGATACTTCTTTAGTTTTACCTGTACTCCCAAATTCAGCGCTAGCCTTCACCGTGGAAGACTTTGTCAGTGTCAGTGTCAGAGGCAACTTAGTGGCTTCCGTCCAATCCTTCGTAATTGTGGTGCCGCCGTCATCGTTTCTCTCCTCTATCATGTAATAAATCTCAGGTTTGATACTGAGATCCTCTTTCCATTGATCATGGTCAATCGTCACTGTGAGCTCTTTTGCAAATACAGCCTGGTCGCCCGGAGTGATCACTGGTTCGTCGAGACAAGGGAGTTCGTCTGAACCCGTGTTATGGAATATCTGCCATGCCAACTTGCTAACATCGTAGTTTGTGTGGTCGCTGTCGTCCACACGCTTTGTAAAGGTGTACACTACAATATTATTATTATTGTCGTCCGGTCCCCAGTTCACCGTCACAGTCTGAGAACTCCCATTCAGCTTCTGTCTGTGGGGATTATTTTCATCTTCAGGATCGTCATTTGGACCCGGGATGTAATAATAAGTTTCGAGATGTGTTCCTTCCTGCGCCCCAGCAGTCTCTGTGATGGTGAATGACAACTTCTCAGTCGTCGTTGCCTCGCTGTTCAGCTTGATAGTCGGAGCAGTTGCGTCTTTAAGTGTCAGTTTGCCGTTGCTGCCCGTCGTAGTCCCTTGTGCCCAGGAGACAGTCCAAGAGCAAAGGAAGAGAATGGCGAATGTGGCAAGTCGCTGCAACGATCTTCCCCATCTGTGTTGCTTGCCGTCGTTAGATCTCGACAAGCAAGTTGTCTCTGTTAGTGATTTTTTCATTTTTGGAAATTAATTGATTTTACTGATTTACCCCTTCGGGTCTGTCAGAGGAGTTTTCGGCTCTTTCCGACCTGCCCAGGTTGCCCTCGTCATGAGCTCTGTGTCAGAGATGCAGCCTTGGCATCTATTCATCAGAATTCATACGAATAGCACGGCAAAATTAGTGTTTTCCCATCAATCAAAGCGTCCACTTCCCCTACGTAGGTGTCCATTTCCTACCAAAAAAGGTGTCTCTTTCGGGGGGAAGGAGACACCTTGAACGTATTTTTTAACTATTTTTTTCTTTCCAGGCCGTAGGCGAGCAGCCCTCCTTCTCCTTGAACATGCGGTAGAGATAGGAGCGGGATGAGAAGCCACATTCCGCAGAGATGACGTCGTTGCTGTAGTCGGGATGCTCCAATATCATCCGCTTGGCCGCCTCAAAGCGCACCTCGGCCAGCCAGATACGGAAGGTGGTGTTGTAGCAGGCGGAGAGGTATCGTGACAACTCCGTCTTGGTGATGCTTAGCGAGCGTGCCAGCGAGATCATGTTGACCGATGTGTCTTTGTAGCCCCTGTCGGCGCACCAGGCGTCCAGCTTCTCGCGGATGATCTTCTGTCGTGCTGCAGCAAACTGTTGCTGTAAAGTTTCTTCCTTCTTGTCCTGTTCTACATTCTGCTCTTCAGCGCAGAGTGCAGCCTCTCCACCATTTTCTGTTTGCGAGCTTTCCGTCTGCGTGCTTTCCGTCTGCGTGCTTTCCGTCTCTGTGGTTTCTATTTGCCCGTTTTCCATGACGGCATAGTTTTCTTCCACCTCCCTGTCCAAAAGTTCCTCGGCAGGGTTGTAGTTATATCCCAGCGACACAAAACTGATCGTGAAGAAAAGCAAGGCAAGCAGTTCCATGGGTCCGATGACATATAGAAAATCGGTGGAAAGCACGGCGACAGGCATGGCTATAATGAGCAGGAGAAGGATGATCACGCTGGCGCGTGCGAATCTCACGTAGGGCAGAATATCGTTGCCCGCCATTTCCTCCAGCATCTTCCTGCGCTTTCTGATTTCCACTATTATCATCACGTGACAGTAGGCCAAATTGACGCCAAACAGGAAGACCATCACATAGAGCCAGTTGCCAATATGGAAACTTCCGCTCTGGCTATAGCCTACACCGAAGATAGCGAGTATGGCGGCATAAATAGTGGCACAAACGACGTTCATCTTTCGGAGATTGGCGTGCATGGCCTCGATATTGTAGATGCCCATGGCGATGAGCGTGAAGCAGGGAGGATAGACCAGCATGTTGAATATGGCTCCCTCATCGTCGCCTTTCGCCCGAAATTCCCCCCCCCATTTGTGCCAGAAACTGCAGGGCCAGTCCCACCATGGCTGCGAATATCAGCCATCGCGACTTTTCGTATCGGCAGTTCATCCACTTGATCTGTAGTCGTGTGATCCCCAAGATGATGGCATTGATCGACACGAAGAGAAAGCAGGTAAACTGTAGAAGAAACAAACTATCCATTTCTTTGTTTTTTTATATTTGGCATCTATCAAGACCCGCCTTCCATTCTTTATGTCCGTGGGGTGTGAATCCGCTGCAAAAGTACAAATATTTTTTTAAAAACGAATAATTTGTTGCCCGCCTTTTGTGTAATGTTTTTCAGTCTTCCTTCGTAATGCCGCAGATGGCAGCGTATTCTGGGTCAAAGCTATCCAAAAAGATCATTCATTTTCACCTCACTATTCACCCATCCGCTATGCGTGTTCCGCTTCACCCCATACGTCGTGATAAAAGTATGTAGCAAGGCCTTCTTCGTCTTGGTCGCCACGGCAAATGACGACATTCTTTCTCGCAGCCGCTGCTCATAGTTGGCATCTATGACAAATTCGTCCTTGGCGTATTTCATCTCACAAATATTGATCGCTCCGTCAGCACGATCTATCAGCATGTCTATCTGACCTCCTCGCCACTCCGCACCGGTAGCATCCGCAAACGGTCTGCAAGACCAGGAATAGACATTTGCCAACACGCCTGAAATCCCCAATGCCTTCTTGATCTGTGGGATATGGTGGAAGCAAACCTGCTCAAAAGCATAACCACTCCAGGCTGTTCGGCTTCCCGAATTGCGCATGTTGCTCCAATAGCTTTTGTCCTGCCCACTGTTGTTAGCCACAAAACGGGTGTAAAACAGTGAGTATAAATCGGTCAACTGATAAAGTGCGTCCCGTTCACTTTTTCCTATAGTAGCGTATTTCCTTATAAAATCACATTTCTGCAGATTCTCCAGGATTTCTGACAACTGTCCGCCACTTTTCAGTTTCAGCTCATCCATCAATTCCTTGCGTGTCATCCCCTTCATTTTTTGCGAGAGTACCTCTACTATCTTGCGATAATGCTTGGAGTCGTGGAAGAGAGATCGAAAGAGAAAACCGAATTCTCCACGCAATGGCGCATCCTGCGAGAAAAGCAACCTATCGATACACGCGTCCAAGGGCACACCTCGCTCCAGCATGTCAAGATAGTAAGGAATGCCACCCAGTATCATATGCACATCCAACACCTGCTGGCGGGTAAGCTTGAGCCCTTTCAGTTCGTTTAAGAACTGCTCAGTCTCGCCCAAGGAGAATGGAGAGAGGTAGATCTGACGAGTCACGCGACCGTACAACCCTCCCTTGTCGCCTATAAACTTTGATAGCATCCACGTGGTGGAAGAACCACACACGATCAGTTTGAGATTGGGAATCATAGAAGCCCATGAATTCCAAAAGAAACTGAAAGCTGCGATGAAATTGCTTTTTGGTGTATCCATCCACGGCAACTCGTCAAAGAACAGAACGATCGGGTCTTGCTGAGATATTCCCGACAGATATTCCCGCAAAGCAGCAAATGCCTCAAACCAGGTTTTCAGTCTGGGTACGGCTTGCTTGGAATACTGCTCCAATGCCATCCGAAACTGCTCCAGCTGCACTGCGCGCTCCACTTCGTACATACCTATAAACGAAAAGGCAAACTGGTCATTGAACATTTTTCGGACCAAGAAAGTCTTTCCCACACGCCTGCGACCATAGATCGCTATCAGCTCGGCCTTGCTACTTTCACAGCGCTCCTGGATGAGTTTTTGCTCGTACTCACGCCCTATAATCCCGTTTACACCCATAACTTTCTGATTTTATTCGGTTTATATCTCCATCTTACAGGTGCAAAGATACCAAAAAGATCTGAATTATGCAAGGATAGCGCCGCCATAACTCCTTTTTTTTCGTAGTTATGGCTGACTTATAGGTGATAACTCAGCCATAACTTATTTTTTTTGATGGTTATGGCGGTGTTATCGCCACACCTGGCTTTCTTTTCATCCATGATTTTTTCTTGTTCGTTTTAGGGTTTGACAAATGAGTTTTGCTTTGGCCTGGTAGATCTCGAAGAGCTTTTACGTTGACGAATCTTGCCGTGATGCTGTAGTTGTTCATTGCGCTTAAGGTATTTAAAGGTGTTATAAAATGGAGACCTTGCCGATGATAGATTTTGACGCAGCCTCGCCTTTTAATTGTTTATCTGTAAAGGAGGGGGTTGTCTTGTTCGTGTCATTTCAAAAACAACAGCCTCATCAGCAAGTGCCACCCAAATGTCATACTATCTGTTCACAAATCGCCGTAGTGAGCGGGGTTGCCCCAAAAATAGTTAAATATTATTATGAAACGCAGTTTTAACATTCTGATAGTGTATGGAGTCGAAATAAATGGCTAATTTTGTGGGAAAACTCCAAAATACGCGTTCTGATGATATTGAAAATAGAGTTTGAAAATTTCTTTTCCATTAAAGATAGGGTGAGAATTGACTTCCGGGCAGCCAATATCAATACCGCGCTGACCCGCGAATTGAGGCACAATGTCATAGACTGGAATGGCGTCCCCGTTCTGAAATCTGTTGGCTTGTTTGGGCCTAACGCCTCTGGCAAGTCGAATATCTTGAAGGCCATCAACTTCTGCTGTAGGATGATCCTGGAATCGCATCTTCACAACGAAGGAGCAGTGTTCAACTTCGAGCCGTTCAAGTTTGATGGCTGGCAGGAGAAACCAAGCAGTTTTCTGATAGATTTTGTGTGTGACAATATAGAGTATGAATACTCTTTTGATTTGACAAAGACCAGGATTCTCTCGGAAAGTCTTTATCATTATCCGCTGGGCAGACGCGCCAAGGTGTTTGTCCGTCAAGCCGATGGCAAGTATCGTTTTGGCACAGGGGTCATCAGCAAGCCCGCCGACGTGGTACTGAACACCAGCGACAAGAATCTCTTTTTGAGCAGGGCCAGTTCGATGAATAGAGAGATAGCCCAACGACTGTATCGCTACTTCATGAACCAGTTTCTTCTGGGATTGGTGAATGTGAACGACGTGGTGGCCCTTCATGGTTTCAATACCTACAAGAACGTCATCCTCAAGGCTCTTGAGGTGTGCGATACGGACATTACGGACATAGAAGCGAGAAAGGAGCAGGTCTCTGCCCCGGTAGCGGTCTCGGGCCAGGAAGATATTTCTTTCAAGTTGGTCGATGTGCTCAAGTTCAAGACCTTCCATCATCACAACAAGGACGTGATGTTCGATTTGGATCTCGAAGAGTCTCACGGAACAAGGAAGCTCTTCCAGATACTGATACGGCTCCTGGATGTCGTCAAGAACAGAAAGGGCATCATGATGGACGAGTTTGACATGGGCCTGCATACCAGATTGGCCGACTTCATCCTCGACTTGATCCATGCCTCCGATGGAAGTCAGCTGCTTTTTTCTTCCCACAACACCAACTTGATAGATGTCAGACGGCTGAGAAGAGATCAGATAGTCTTTGTCAACAAGTCGGAAGATGGTTCTACGGAGGTGTATTCATTGTACGACTTCAAGGACTTCCGCGAAAACATGGATGCGGAGAAAGGCTACATACAGGGCCGCTTTGATGCCGTGCCTTACGTTGACTCTTCTGTGGAGAGTATCAAGCAACTATTGGAGGGGTAGCTATGGTGAGCAAAAGAGAGAAAGCGCCCGACAAGCGGATGCGCAGAATCGCCTTGGTCATTTGCGAAGGCGAAACAGAGGAAAACTATCTCAATCTGATAAGGAAATGGTATAAATCGCCAGTACGCATAGTCTCACGCATTGAGGGTACAAGAATCACCCAGGCGCTTGTTGACAAGCATGAGCGAGGACTCAAAATCTCTGCTAAAGACAAAGTAGATACGTTTCTCATGTACGATATGGATGTGTCTGCCATCAACAAAAAACTGATGGCGTGCAAAGCCGAATTGTTGTTGAGCAATCCTTGCTTTGAGATATGGCTGCTTCTACATGCAAAGGACCAGAGGACGGCATTAAGTTCGGAAGCCGTGCTCAAAGAACTGAAAAAGAGTGCTTCTGTGTGGAACAATTATAATAAGTCCGTCTATACGGACACGCAGAAGACGTTTCTTAGAGAACACCTCGAAGATGCCATCAATAGAGCAAGGGCGCTCAAAGACTATCAAAACCCTTCAAGTAGAATCTATAGACTATTGGAGGTTTTGGAGAATAAAGTGTAAAAAAGTAAGACTGAAAGTGTTTTTTTGAGGAATGGGGTAAAAGTTTCACCAAGGTTTTTGCAAGTGCCCCGTTTTTGCTTGTGATAAGCCGCATTATGAGTGTGAAGAACCATTTGAAATTCCTGATTGTTGGGAAATTGCACCCATGTCAGATTTGTTTTTGCTAAACCCTAAAAATGATATCACCGATGATACGGACGCAGGTTTCATTCCAATGGCACTTGTAGAAGATGGATTCTCTGGTAAGCATTCTTTTGAGACAAGAATGTGGGGAGACATAAAAAAAGGTTATTGCCATTTTCAAACAGGAGATATAGGCATTGCCAAGATTTCTCCATGCTTTGAAAATTTGAAATCTTGTATATTTGAAGATTTGCCAAACGGTATTGGTACTGGAACAACAGAACTTGTAATATTGAGAAGTTTGGGAGTGTTTGCTCCATTTTACCTGTTTTTACTAAAATCACAGTGGTATATCTCACAAGGTACAAAATATTTCAAAGGTGTAGTTGGACAGCAACGTGTAAAAAAAGAAATATTTACAGACTTAAAAGTCCCACTCCCTCCCATAGATGAACAAAAGAGAATAGTAAACGAGATAAAGAATCTGTTTGAACTTATAGATTCCTTGGATAAAGGAAAGGCGGATTTGCAAACTTGTATTAAACAAGCAAAGAGTAAAATCCTCGACCTCGCCATTCACGGCAAACTTGTACCGCAAGACCCGAACGACGAGCCTGCCAGCGAACTGCTCAAACGCATCAATCCAAAGGCAGTAATCACTTGTGATAACCCCCATTATCAGAACTTGCCCAGTGGGTGGGCTATAACGACAATAAAAGAACTATGTGAAAATATTAATGGACTTTGGAAAGGAAAGAAAGAACCTTTTGTAAATGTGGGTGTTATACGCAATGCCAACTTTACTAAAGACTTTCAACTTGACTATTCAAAGATTGAGTACATTGATGTTGAACAACGTGCTTTCAATCAACGCCATCTCAAAAATGGTGATTTGGTTGTTGAGAAATCTGGTGGTAGCGACAACAATCCTGTAGGCAGAGCCATATTATATGAAGGTAAAGATGCAGTGTTCTCTTTCAGCAATTTTACAATGGTACTGCGCATCGTACATAAGGATTTGATAACAAGCAAGTTTCTGTATTATACCATACTTGCAAAGTATAAGCAAGGTGTCATGAGACAAATGCAAACACAGACTACAGGGTTGCATAATCTCATTTTGGAAAAGTATTTGGCAATGCCAATATTCCTTCCACCTTTATCAGAACAAAAAAGAATCACTGATAAGATAGAAGAAATATTCGCATCGTTCAACAATATCATGGAAAGTTTATAAATTCACCATAATTCTATCAAGGGTTGTAAATGCTTTATTAATAGCATCTACAATCCTTTTTTGTTCATTGTATGGTGGTAAAGGAAAGAATAAATCTTCAAAATCGCCCGCGTTAAAACCTGCTTGTGCAGTCCTTGATATTTCAATTAGTTTTCTTTGATAAAGATTCGACAGATAATAATAGTAGGCATAATTTTTGAAAATCAAGCCTTTACTTTTGATTATAACTTTTGCCATTGCTACATTATATGCACCATCTTCAGCTATAAAAACTTTACCAAGGGAACCACCATATCGCGCTAACAAAATATCTCCTTTTGCAGTTCGTTTTGTTGCAGATTCTATTGGTATATATACAGGTACAGGATTTTCTCCATAATCTCTTATTTGATAGAGCCGAATATAACCTGATTTAGGTCGAATACTGAATTGACTTTTCGGAGGTTGAGAACCGCCCGAAATATCAAATATCTGATTATGACAACACCAAATCCAACTATTCGGTAGAGAAAATGGCAAGTTCTGATAATGGGGGATACGTCATATTATATTGTTACCATTCTTTTTTAATTTTAATCAATATGGTAACACAATTTGAAAGATTTTTGGTCAAGGCAAACTTGGCGAAGAGTACGGTAGCATCGTACCTGTGGACAATCAACTATTTCCTTGAACATTACAAGGAGGTGAACAAGAAAAATCTGTTGGCATACAAGGGGTATCTCATGGAGAACTTCAAGCCACAGACGGTAAACTTGCGCTTGCAAGCAATGAATAAGTATTTGGAGTTTAGCAAACAAGAGAAGCTAAAGATGAAATTTGTAAAGGCGCAACAAAAGAACTTCTTGGAGAACGTCATCAGCGATGCCGATTACAAGTTCCTGAAAGCCAAGCTAAAGACTGACGGTTATGATGAATGGTATTTCATCGTTTGGTTTATGGCTGCCACTGGTGCACGTGTCAGCGAGTTGCTTCAAATCAAAGCTGAGCATGTAGCGGTTGGCTATCTTGATTTGTACAGCAAAGGAGGCAAGATGCGCCGCCTTTACATTCCGAAGAAGCTATACACTGAAGCCCAAAGATGGCTAACAGAACGAAACATCACCTCTGGCTATCTGTTTACCAATCGTTTAGGCAACCGCCTTTCCACTCGTGGCATAGCCATCCAACTGAAGCACTTTGCCGAAAAGTACGGTCTTAACCGTAATGTGGTTTATCCACACTCGTTCCGTCACCGCTTCGCCAAGAACTTCCTTGACCGCTTCAACGACATCGCCCTCCTTGCCGACCTCATGGGGCATGAGAGCATCGAAACAACACGCATCTATCTGCGACGCACAGCAAGCGAACAGCAGAAGATAGTGGACAAGGTAGTTACTTGGTAACTGTGTCTATAGCATTTAGCCACCGCAAGAATATGCCTTGCGATGGCTAAATATGGTGTTTACAAAGATGCTTCTATCTTGTCAAGTTGGGCGAATAGCTCTTCAATCTTTGTAACTATATGATGCTGTTCTGTAAGAGGTGGTAAAGGAAAATGGATTTCTTTAACAATACTTTTTCCAACTCTTTGTTGTCCAACTACCCCATTGAATGTTCCAACACAATTTTTGATAAAGCAATCTGACTTGAAAAAATACAACCCATACAGTGCATCTACGCAAAGAGGACGAAAAACATGAAGTTCTGTCGTTCCTGCCCCTATACCATTGGGTAAATTACCTAGTACCATTGATTTGCGGTTTTCCAAGCAGGGTGATATTTTTGCAACTGCAATATCACCATCTGCGAAATGCGTAAACCCTGATTCAATTTTCCCCCATTCTTTTGTTTCGTAAGAATATTGATTCTTGAAACCTTCACATATGTTGGTCATAGGAATGAAACCTGCTGCTTGTGTCGTTTCCGCTTTATTCTTCGGATTTATACTAAATACATCTTTGACTTTAGTCAATATCCATCCCTTCGGCAGCTTGCCATATTGGGGGTTATCACAAGTGATTACTGCCTTTGGATTGATGCGTTTGAGCAGTTCGCTGGCAGGCTCGTCATTGGGATCTTGCGGTACAAGTTTGCCGTGAATGGCGAGGTCGAGGATTTTGGATTTAGCCAGGCAAATTGTTAACTGTAAATCTGATTTTTCTTTTTCAACTATATCCACAAATGATAGCCAACGTTCAATTTCTTCCACTATTCTTTCTTGTTCTTTCAATGGCGGTAATGGCATATTTGTAGAAATTATTTTTTCTTTAGATATATTTGGTTGTGCCCCACCGCCTCCCATTGCAATAAAATTCTCACGATTGGCAAGTAAGAAATAAAATAAGAACATTTGGTTTATACTGTACTCATAACAAGCACAACAAGCTTGATTTGTTGTTGCTGGGAATGACAATATTCCTATTTTTCCAATGGTCGCACCATACATAGCAATAAGTACACTTCCTTTAGGGTTTAGTCGTACAGATGTTTCTTCTAAAGCCCTTTGAGTAATGTATTCTGGTATGTATATTATTGTTCCGTCATTCAAATCACCAGTTTTCAGCCAAGGAATATTGCCCCCATAATAGTCTTTATTCATACGGCTTGGTGTTGCTCCTGATTGCCAAGAACCAATTTCTCCTAATGTCGTCCACACCCACCCCTTCGGCAGTTCGTAGGGATAATGCGGCTTATCACAAGCAGCCTTAGATTTCTTTGGCTTCTTGATTTTTCCTTCTTTGATAAGACGTTCTTTCTCTGCACGGATGCGTTCAAGCAGCACCGATGCAGGTTCATCATTAGGGTCTTGCGGTACAAGTTTCCCATGTATCGCAAGGTCGAGTATCTTTTGGCGTAACGCTTTTATATTCATTCTGAGTTTTGTTTAATCTTCCTCCAGTTTCTTTATTTCTTCATTCTCCTCAAACTCCTCAATCCATTCCTTCACCTTGGCTTGCAGCAAGGCTTTGTCGGGCAGATAGAGCTGGTAAGCCGCTGCATAGACGTTTGCGTCTTTAGGAAGAGTGAGTTCTACCAACGCATCGTTTTTCTCCTTGCAGAGCAAGATACCGATGGTAGGTTTCTCGAAGTCCTGCTTTACATATCGGTCAAAGTAGTTGACATACATCTGCATCTGTCCGAGGTCCTGGTGAGTGAGTTTGTCGATTTTTAAGTCGATAAGAACATAACACTGTAACAAGCGGTTGTAGAGCACCAAATCTACATAGTAGTTGTCTTCATCGAAAGTAAATCGCTTCTGTCGGGCTTCGAACAAGAAGCCTTTCCCCATTTCAAGGAGAAATTTCTGTATCTTGCTGATGATGGCATTCTCCAGTTTTGACTCACTATAACTTTCATCAGGTTTCAGTCCAACAAATTCTAAAGAAATAGGACTCTTGATAATATCCGAAGTTTTTTCTACAGTTTGACCTTCCAATGCTAATCTGAAGACTTCACTCTTATCACGGCTTAAGGCAATGCGCTCGTATAGACTGCTTGCCACTTGTCTTTTTAGCCATCGGTAGTCCCAGTTTTGTTTTTGTGCTTCAATCTCATAGAAGTTTCTTTCCGCCAAATCATCTATTCGCATCAATACTTGGTAGTGATTCCACGAAAGAGAGAACTTTTGAATTTCGGGTGCATTGCATACGGAATTGGCAGAAGCAGAAATCGTATGCATTGCATCCGATTTCTTATATGCCACATAAAACTTTCTGCAATTTGTAAGAGTGGCTACAGACCATCCTCGACCATATTGCTTGGTTAATCTATCAGACAAGTTCTTGACAACTTGTTTTCCATAGGAAGCTCTTAGACAACCTTGTTGCTCATATTCCACTACATAATGCCCTATTTCATAATAGGTACTTACTGTAGTCGCACTTATAGTCTTTGCAATATGTTTGCGACTATTCTCGATAAGTGAAGAAATTATTTTGAATAGTGTTTCCTCACTTTCTATTTTTACTATATTTCCGTTCATTTTTAGTCCTCTTTAATATTCCTCAACAACTTCTCCAACTCGCTCACTGCACTGCTGATGTTCTGGCTCTGCTCCTTGATTGTAGCCATCAGTTCGGCAAGCGTATGCTCTTCCTCTTCGCCACCTTGTTTCATCCAAGTGATGTCGAGCGAAGTCTTGTCACGAGCGGTAAGCTCCTCAACAGGATATTTGCGCCAACGACCAGAAGGATTCTTCTCGGCATCGTAAGTTTCGGTGCGAGCGTTGATGTTCTCTGGGTTGTAGCACTTCACGAAGTCATCAAGATGATGACGCTCCAGTTTGTTAGTGGCAAGCGTATGCTTGATATCAGTACGGTAGTCGTAGAACCACACCTCCTTAGTAGGTTGCCCCTTGGTGAAGAATAACACGTTGGCCTTGACACCCTGCGCATAGAAGATGCCAGTAGGCAGGCGAAGAATAGTGTGAAGATTAAACTCCGAGAGCAGACGCTTGCGGATAGTCTCGCCAGCACCACCCTCAAACAACACGTTGTCGGGCAGCACCACGGCAGCACGACCACCAGTTTTAAGCATCAGCATCATGTGCTGAAGGAAGTTGAGCTGATTGTTCTTTGTCTCCACATAGAAGTCTGGGCGATTGATGTCCACCGACCCCGCGGGACGAGTGCCGAAAGGAGGGTTGGCAAGGATGACATCGACCAAAGTAGCTGGCTCTTTCTCCAAGGAGTCATCGCAAACGATAGGACTGCGGTCTGTGCCCACACCATGCAAGTAAAGGTTCATGGAAGCGAGTGTGACCACAAGTGGTGTGTTGTCAACACCATGCAAGGCTTGGTTGCGGAGGAAATCACGCTTTGCCTTGTCCTGCGTCTGATGCTTCATATAGTCGTAGGCAGCAAGGAGGAAACCGCCTGTGCCACAGGCAGGGTCGCATACCGTCTCTCCAATCTGCGGACGGATGCAATCCACCATAGCCTGAATGAGAGGACGTGGGGTAAAATACTGTCCTGCGCCACTCTTTTTATCCTGTCCGTTCTTCTCCAAGATGCTCTCATAAATAGCACCTTTCACGTCGCCATCCATGATAAGCCACTGTTCCTCGTCAATCATCGTAATGACCTTTTTAAGATACACTGGTTTGTCAATCTTATTCTGCGCCTTAGTGTAGATAGTACCAATGAGATTGTCTTGGCTGCTAAGAACACGCAATGTGTCCTCATACTGCTTCACGAGTTCAAGACCGTCAAGCTCAGTAAGCTCATGCCACTGATAGCCTGCGGGGATAGCCGACTCCTCGCCGAACATCTCTACGTTCTCTGCATCCATTTTGAGGAAAAGCAGATAAGTGAGTTGCGTGATATAATCGGTGAAGCCAATGCCCTGTCCTGCGAGAGTAGTGGCAAGATTCCAGACTTTCTTTGTGAGCGTCTGCTCGGTAGATATATTGTTTGCCATATTTAAGCTGTTTTTCTTAATACTACAAAATTAAACAATGAGAGAAGTGCCTCGTCAGCTTTCTGCATCGAGCCGAAAGCCCGAATCATCTGTGCTGCCTGTGTCTTGTCATCATCACGAATATCGCGCACGGTGCAAGCTCCGTTGGTTGCGATATAATCAACCACCTCGCTCATGAGCTGCTTCTGACGGTCAGAAATATCACGATGCCACTGTCCGCACCAAAGATTGAAATACTGTCGTGCCGTGGTACATACACTGTCGAGCCGCTCAATCTGCCTGAAGGCATAGCGCACAAGTTGGATGATGTTTGTAAGTGCATCACTCTCTTCTTTCTTAGCGGCACGGCGCACATGGTCGGGACAGACAATGGCATACGAGTTCCAAAGCTGTTTGGCAGAAAACTTATTGTTCTCCATCTTCAGTTTGTTCTCCAAGTCCTTCAACATAGAGTATGTTATAGGTTCACCGTTCTGATTGTACAATATGCGCAGAGCCTCTATCTCGTCCTGGTGGTCATGGCAATATTGCTCAAAGGCACTTGTCGTTTCCTTTGCCTCCTCCACGGAAAAGCCCTTTGAAATCAGCGTGTCCTCGCCAGGCATCAGCGTAGCCACGAAGCCAGCAGCAAGAATAAGGATATACTTGCGAGCATCTGCATGGTTAGCCACAGGAGCGACAAGTCCTTTGCGCTCATTGTTAGGCTCGTTGATGTTGTTGAAAGGTGGCAGTTCGCCACTCTCCAAGGCATTATATATGCGTGATGCGATAGCATCCATAGAGTCGTGGGCAAGACGCTCAAATTCCGCACGCTGCTCGCCATCCGCCTTGTTATGCAGTCGGGCAAGCGTGGAAGCAAGACGCTTGATATACATATCTGGAAGATTGCCGTGGGCGATGCGCTCCAAAAGTACCTTTAATGTAATAACCTCCGTGTCTGGACCCTCGCCCTGTTCTGGGATAGACTTTGTATGTTCGGTAACGCCCACCGCATCCACCAAGAAGAAACAATCCTTGCTAACGGCATTAGGTGTGACATTGCGAAACTGCTCATCGCCAATGGTGCGCACACCACGTCCCTTCATCTGAATGTAAAGTGGCTCAGACTCCACATCACGCATGAACATCACCACTTCAAGCGGTTTCACATCAGTGCCTGTAGCCATAAGCGTACAAGTGACTGCTATGCGGAAGTCACGGTCGTTGCGAAACTGACGAATCAGCTCATTGCTATCGCCCGACGAGTAAGTGATTTTCTGCACATATCTATCCATGTCTGTATTAGGACAGACCTCACCGAACACATCCTTGGCAATATTGACAATATTCGTAGCATGAGCCTCGTTGAGTGCAAAGATAAGTGTTTTGGGCAGATATTCAAACTGCGGTTCACGCTGTGGGTCGTTGAACATTTCCGTATAAACGGCATCACGATAAGTAGTGAGAATAAGCTTTATCTGCGAAGGATTGATGACACTACGGTTTAGCTCCGTCTTGGAGTAGTTCTTAGTCTCCTTGCTGCTCACCTCCTCCGTTTTGCCAGTGTAACGGGTCTCCACCTTGACGTGCTCACCCTGCATAATGGCACCGCCATTTTCTGTAGCTTCCGTCTTTATGCGATACACACGATTGTCCACATTCACGCCATCCACAATACTTTTCTCAAGCGTATAATTCACTATGCGGTTGTTGTTGAAGAAAGCCATAGTCTCCGGGATAGGTGTAGCCGTAAGGCCGATAAGGCGAGCCGTGTCAAAATATTCAAGCACCCTGCGCCAGTTGCCATAGATGCTGCGATGACACTCGTCAATGACAATCATGTCGAAATAGTCGTGAGGCAAGTTGGGATTCTCTGGCAAAGTGACTTCACCTGTGGTCTCATCCGCATCATCGTCATCACTATCTACAATTTCCTCACCTTTGAGCAGTGAGAACAATCGCTGTATGGTAGAAATAACCACATTGCTATCCTTAGGGATTGTGGACGATTTCAGGCGATTTACAGTGTATATTGTATTAAACGCCTCGCCATTCTCCGTCAGACGGAAAGTGCCGAACTCTCCCTCTGCCTGCTTGCCGAGATTGTTTCTGTCAACCAAGAAAAGAATACGACGCATAGGTGTGTAAGCAAGCATACGATAGGCAGCAAGACAAGCCGTATAAGTCTTTCCTGCGCCAGTGGCAAGCACCATTAGCGCACGACTTTGCCCTGTGCGGAAACTCTTTTCAAGTTCCGTGATAGCCTCAAACTGACAGGTGCGAAGACCTTTGCTATTCAGCACTGGCAACCCTGCAAAAGGATCATCAATGCCGAGCATATCTACAATTTCCTTAGGCGTATGTATGCGATTGATTTCTTCCCATTCAACATTTGACTTGCGATAATCTTGAAAATCTACTACCTTGGCATTCGACTTATAAAGAAGAGGTAGTGGATTTTGCCATGCTTGGTAATAATCTGGCACCATCTTGGCATATGTAGCCACTTGCTCACTCACCATATTCGAAGCCACATCTATTTCTTCTCGTTTGGCTTCAAGTACACCACATGCCTTTCCGTTAATCATCAAGAAATAATCTGCTTCAAGATTACCTTTCAGCAGAGCTTCCCTAACGGCTACAGCATTCATTGTAGGCTCATACTCGTCACGATTGACAACTGTCCAGCCTGCTTCGGCAAACAGTCTATCTATTTTAACTCTTGCTTTTTCTTCTGGTGTCATAGGTTTAAGTTTTCATCTTCCGACAATACAATATTATCAGAAGTATTGGTATTGAAATTTTGCTCCATCTCCTTTCTCAAATCATTCAAGACCTTTCCGTTATAAGAAAAGAACTTAGGTCCTTGATACGCTTTAGAGGGAGTTTGCTTATCCTCTGGCAAGAAAGTGCCGACAAAAGGCGATAGCTTGTATATTCGATTGTTGTACTCAACAGCATCGTCAGTAGCCACTTTAACCTTGATGTCAAGTGGGTCGAAAACAACATAGTCGCCAATTTTAATGCCAACCATACTGAATTTGAATGACGGTCGTCTGTTTTTCCGTGGGGGATGGTCTGTAGGTTTAACCTCTTTCTTCTTTGCTATTGGCTTGTTGTCCTCATATTCAACCACTTCTGCATCATCAATTGTAAGCGCAATATCATTGAAAATGTCAAGTGCTATTTGAGGCGGAACATTAAAGAATTCACGATTTTGCCTAATTCGCAAATCTGTAAGGCGGTCAATCGTCTTATGAACCAGTTTTTCCACCTCGTTGAATTTGACCGTTTTCATTGTAGCAAAAATCTCAAACGGCAAAGGTACAGCTGTATTGTCCAACTCTTTAGAGCGGACATCCACAGGGCGTGAACTCTTACCGATTTTCACCCAATCTTCACGGAAACTTGGATTAGTCAAAATATAGACATATCCTGCACTATTATCATTTTTATTCATTGGCCACTTCCGAATTTAACAATCTTGCTACATCTACGTTTAACGTGAATTCAACAAGCAAGTGCAAATTTACTTAATTTATTCGTAAAAGCATTCATATGGTGTTTTAAAATCTAATTTCTTTCTCGGTCTCATGCTGTTTTTTTTAATACTTTGTTGTTTGTTGATGGCTTATATGCTCAAAAATTTCTGATTCGCTGAAATTGATAGCACTATCCAGGTCGGTAAGACTCGGACGGCGTGACAACGGGACAAGACGCTTGGGAAACTCGCCAATCTCCTTCGTGTCGTAGTACTTCACGATATGGCTGCGGGATGGCTCATCAATGAACCCCACGTTCAGCATGCTACGGCTACGAATGCGGCCTGTTAGGTCGTGGAAAGACTCCTTGATGCGGTAGTACCAGACATCGCGCTGAGTCCTCGGGTTGTATCGGGGCTGGGGCATAAAGTTCATTGCGGTTGTAAAAATACCTCAAATCCGCAACTAAGTTCTTCAGCGTCCTTCTTGCGTCGAAACGTCCTCTCATTACTGAATTAGCTCTGAGGATAGTGTCAGAACTACAAGTGCGAAGTGTCGGATGAAGCGAGAGATGGTTCATCAAATGAGTAGTGACATCCTCAACACATGAGCCACCACAGAAGTAGGTACTCATGAGTGAACGGATGATTTCGCTGTACTGATAACCGAACAATCTACACCTTAGACCGAGGGTTGAGTCGATTACAGAAGACAATGTGGAGTCAAATTGTTCCATGATTGAAAATATTCCTCCAAAAGGAGTGAGTTTCTCGGATTTTATTTGTATTTTTGCCATGTCTTGTTGACTTTTTACCGTCTTTGGTTTTGCAGCACTAAGATAGGTGAAATTTCTGACATGGCAACATCCTTGGCAACTTATTGTTGCTCAGGATGTTATAAATAACGTTAAACTAAAGAGTTGCGGAATTAAGGTTAAAATAAACGCAAAAAGCAAAATCCCCTACCAAAATATTTAGCAGAGGATTTTGTTCTATCGTTTAAAGGGCGTTTTTTATATTTTTCAATAAATCACCATATCCATGATTGTCCCCTGAGTCTTTATCACAGGTGACTGACTACATGTTTTTGTATTCCTGTCATACACGAACAGTCCAGCACCGTTGTTTTCCGTTACTAATCCAAAAAATACTTTGCTGTCTTTATGATTAATCGCACAACTGTAACCATTGGTTCGGGGAAAATCAAGAACTTCTCCTGTACAGTTATACAGATTTGCTTTGAAAGCATAATTTGTTTTGTCGTTGATATAGTCTGGCCCTGACGCCCCAATGAATGCGGGACAATAACCAAAGAAATACAACTCTCCGTTTCCTGCATAGTGATAGGAAAGTACATATTGTAATTTTCCTCCTTCTACACCTGTCCACGTTCTGTCTGTAAGATTGAAGCAATAATCCTTGTCAAAATCAGTCTCGCCGTTCTTTATACGTAGCAGTCCACAGTATTGATCGGGTACGTAGCCATAAGATCCCCAGCAGGGAATATATAAATCGTTCTTCTCATCAACAAACATTGCACCTACACCGATAACGGTAGCGGCAGACAACCGATAATCAACGATTTTCTTTATAGGTTTATCGGTTGTGGCATCCACTAACAGAACATGTGCACCTTTTTTGCAAATAGGCATGTTGTCAAACTGTCCTAGTCCTACATATAGAATGTTGTCACGCAAGAACAGACCTATAGGGTTAGGGGTATTGCTGCCCTCTGCACCCCATCGCGAGTCTGCAAGGTCTATTTCACCTGTCCTTTCCATAGTGGTCGGGTTGAAGATTACGATTTTGTTTTCAATCGGTGCCGTCGCATAGGCTTTTGTATCATTAACCACTAACATGTTTCCAGCCATAGGCGCCATACGGTCCACTTGGATTTGTCCAGCCTTGGTTAATGTACCGTCATCATTGCGGATGAATTTATATACATTCGCATCAGCCGCACCACCGATACTGAACACCCAATCCTTATATGTGGCAAGATAAGGGGTGCTCTTCACCTCATGGGCGTTGGTAAAGCTGACATTTCCATTGGAAGTATTCTGAACAGGGACGATGTATCCCATAGAAGCTTGAGGAGCCATGTCGATTGCGAGAATCATGTTAGCCTTCCCCTCTGTCATGGGTGGTAGCGGATCGTCATTACTGCTGTCACAGGAGGTCAATGCAAAGCCTCCTAACAGACTTACTGCTAATAGAATTAAATTTTTCATTTTCATTTTATTATATTAATTATTTACCATTCAAGTGATGTAAAACGGATTTTAAGCGAGAAAAGTCGACCTGCCAACGGATAATTAAAGTTGGTCATCTCATCGGTATTGAGAATATTGTGACATTCCGCTCCGAATATTATCTTCCGTCTGCATATACCATATTCAAGGCCGAGGGTATGAATACATGTCCCAGGTATTTTATAGTTTTGATTTTTACTCAGTTCGTAACCATAATAATACTTGTCGGTATATCCTCCTTCATAATAAATACGGGTATATTGATTCCGACCACCAAAGAGGTTGTCCTTTCGGTAATCTACCATCCAATTGAAATATAGAATAGGTATATGTGGTAACTGCATTTTATAGGTTTGGCTTGGTGTATTTGTACCAAACAGATATTTGGAATAGTCAAGCGATTTTTGCCAAGTACCATTCAGCGACACGAACCAATTCCGGTTTATATCCCATTTTACTTCGGCATCTGCACCATATAGCAAAGCTTCGCCTAAATTCTGATATTTATAATATCCCGCTTGCGCAAGCATATACATCATGTTCTTTACTTTTGTTGTGTAAACATTTGCTTCAAATTGCAACCGTGATTCATTATTGTAGTAGTGGTCATATATTACTCCTAAATTATAATTGTTCGCCATTTCAGGGTCCAATGCCGTATTGACCTGGGTTGTGATACGATCCCCAAGGATTTCCTCATATCGCGGCAAACGATAATTATGTTCCAATGCTGCTTTCAGATACCAATGTAGGGGTAAATCATATTTCAAGGCAATGCTATAGCCCAAATTGTCTCCTGTGCGGTCGGTCTTGACCGGTTCACTTTCCGACCCATATGTCAAATCTACCGTCTCACCGTTCACTCTAAAATGATAATATCGCCCGGTAATAACGGAAGTAAGTTTGTCATTGAACCACCTGTTCTCGAAAGACAGAGAAGAAATAAGACCTGTCACATCTGATTGGAGTCCACAAAGTCTTTTTTTCAAGAATTTTTCCGCTTCCGGATCATTAGCCTCCTGAGTAACATATCGAAAATCATTGTTCAAATTGACTGACATTTTATTAGGAATCAAATGGTATTTTAAATTCAGATTGAAACGAATGTCATGAGTATGGTCATCTGAAAGGTTTGGTACACTTCCCTTTTCTCCTTTGTAGCTATTGAGACGTTTGTTGCCATAGAAGTCATATACATATGAAGATGTATCGTTCAGGCATGAATTAGTGTACAGATAGCCTCCATTAAATTTCATATCCATTTTTTTAGTAAGGAAAGATTTTCTTTCTAAATGTAAAGTTCCACCAGTAGTGAAAGCTTTATTGAAGGTATGACGGATGTTGGTTTCGATACCTTGCATCTCTTTTCTATTAGCATATCCTAAAATTTCTAATTCAGCTTCATCGAAATAGCCATTCATAAAATTGAAACTTACAGCGTAGTCTATCATTTTCAAATGATCATGGTCTCGTTTTATTTTTAATCCTTCTACATAGGGTGATTCTATGGTATAATCATTTGCCGCTAAAGTTCCTCCTGCATATAGAGTCATGGCCGTGTTTATTTTATTGAAAAAATGGCGAACAGTCGCACTGCCCTCATGCGTTCCGTAACTTTGCATTTTATATGCCAAATCGTAAAAATTTTTATCGGTATCAATTGTCACTACATTGACAGCACTTCCCAATCCATCTCCCCCAAACTCCGGTGGGACAATACCTTTGTATATTTCTATGCGGTCTATGAACTGAAGTGGAATATCATTTATGGAAAAGTTTCCATCTGGTGTATTTAATGGATAACCATCCATATATATTTGAACTCTATTGCCTTCCAAGCCGCGAACATTTATTTTAGTCTGACTTCCAACTCCGCCGGTTTGTCTGAGTTTTACGCCGGTTTGATGGTTGAGCACCTCACTTATAGAGGTACCCCGCCCTGCCAACGTTTTGCCATCTATTACCGTAACAGGAACACCCTGTTGTTTAACTTCTCGTATCTCATACCTTTCGCCGATGCCTACAACCTCCACACCGTCCAGTTGCATATTTGCATCTTCCATAAGGACATCTAAAGTTTTGCTCTCTGATTCTGAAAAGAATACAGTCTTGGTTGTTCTTTTCAAACCAACGCACGAAAATACTATAGTTGACTTACCTATAGGAATATTCTTTAATACATAATTTCCCTGTTCATCTGTAGTTGTCCCGATTGAAGTATGCTCTATTTGTATAGTTACACCTATTAAGGGAGATTTATCCTGAATGCTTCTGATACTCCCAGACAAAACCCGTTGAGCCATAGCAGATAGACTGAACAAGGAATAAAGAAAGATTAGTAAAAGAACACAGTCTGTTCTTCTTTTTTTATAATTTATAAAATCGAATTTCATAAGGTTGTCTTTTTTGGGTGCAAAGTTATCTCTTTTCCAAAGAATGCACAATCCCTAAATTTAGGTATTTTAACATCACTGCGTGAATTCGTAACTACCCAGTACCCCTCTAAAAAGTGATTTTAGGGTACGAGGCTTTGCTTGCCATTACATAATGGCAAGTATGGCTTCGAATTTTGAAATTCAACTTGTTAGCAACGGAGGACACCCTAAAAATTGATGAAAAAATGTATTGGGTGTCAAACTTGGGATAAGTAAAGACGATAGAAAGGGCTGGATTTCTCGTAATGGGAGGTCAGCCTTGTTTGTTGTGTATATTTACCGTTGTAAATCATCCGAAAATACGGATTATGGCTGCAAACTGCGGTGGGTGGTAGCGACTTGAATGGGGTTAAAATACCGGTAAGAGTATGGGGAAGTGTAGTGATAAGGGCTTTTGGTACTGCTACTGACTTTGTTAAATGGATACGGAGAATTAGTTAATAGTCCGTTAATTCATGCTAATCGACTTGGTTTCGGCTGAGCGGAAGGTTATCTTTGTATAGTAGCTTCGCCATGACTATTGAGGTCTCAGTCATCTTTGGATGAGAAGCGGAGCGGAGTGAGATGTTAAAATGTAAAATATAATACAGGTAAGTATTGATGAAAAACTTAAACTTTTTATCAACCTCTCCAACTGGTGGTCAGAAATTATCGGTCTCGTATCGATCTCGTATCGATCCCGTATCATTCTCGTATCGATCCCGTATCATTCTCCTATCGTCCTCCTATCGTTCTCGTATAATTCTCGCTTCCGGAAGCGGAAACAATACGGAAACGATACGGAAATGATACTTGGGGGGAGGGAGGATGAAGCGAGGACGATGGGAGATGAAAGCGTGGTGGATACGTGGAGGCAAGGGAGAAAAGAAAATCCACCAGTGGGCCTCCCCGATGGGAAACTGACTGGCGGATTGTGGAAGTGGAAGTCTTGGAGTGAGACTCCAGCGGCTCTAAGTCTGTGGCGATCTTATCTCACTACGACCTTCTTGCCACCGACGACATAGACGCCGGCGGGAAGGCCCTTGAGGCTCTGGGCGTTCTTGCGCACCAGTTGTCCTGTGAGGGAGAAGATGTCACAGGCCTTGCCGCCGAAGAGGGTCTCGGCGGAGACGCCCTCGATGGCCGTGGAGGGGGTGATGGTCAGTTTTCCGTTGGTGTAGGAGAACTCGTAGTTGTCGGCGTCGCCACCTTCCACCACGATCTCATAGACACCCTCGGGTGAGGAGAGGTCGGCGGAGCAGGTGGCCTGCGGCTTCTCACTGATCGCGCTCTCGTTGTCGTCGTTTCTGAAACCCTCGTAGCGGATGGTAAAGACGGGGTTGGCCTCACCCTCACAGCGCGTGGCGTCCTCGGCAATGACCTCCAGGGGAGCAGGCTTGATGATGAGGTAGCCATCCTCAAACTCCGTGTCCTCGTCGGTGATGGTGCCGCGGCTGATCTTGATCTTGTAGCGGCCCACGCCGGAGGTGTGGTCGGCCTCGCAGGTCAGCTGAGGTGTACCCTCCACCTTCGTACCGTTGATGGTGAAGGTCAATTCGGGATTCTCCTCACCATAGAGGCGGGAAAGGTTGCGGGCTTTGACGGTGGTGCCAAACTCCACAATGCTGGAGAAGTCCTTCCACTGTGCCAAGGAGCTATAGCGCGTCTTGCTGCCTGCTCGCACGGCGAGGCGGCAGGTCTCGGTGTTGGCGCCAGCGAAGACATCCATGCCCAACTGCGGAATCTCCTTGGGGCGCACCTTGAGTTCCTCCATCGACCAGCAATAGCCGAAGGCTTCCTTGCCGATCTGCTTCACGTCGTGGCCGAGGGCGATCTTGCGCACCATGCTGCAGCCAGCAAAGGCGTAGTCGGCGATGGTGGTCACGCCGTCGGAGACCTGGAGGTCCTCGCGCGTCAGCGGGATAACAGCCAAAAGTGTGGTCTTGTCCTTGTCATAGACCATGCTGTCCTCGACAGTGAAGTCGGCATCGGCGGCAGGGGTGAGGTGGACAGTGGAAAGCTTGTTGCAATAGGCCCAGACGCCCTTGCCGAAGTGGCGGATGCCCGTGGCGGGGAAGTGGATCTCCTCCATGGAGCAACCGTAGAACAGCTTGTCGGGCAGGCTATTGTCCTGAGTGATGGTGAGCTTCTGTCCCTTGTCGATGAGATAGTAGTCGTCGCCGGCCACAATCTGGGCGTCGCTCAGGTCGAGCATACGCATCTGTCCGTGGGTGCGGTTGCCATTTTCGTCAATGCCCGCCATCTCGCGGAGTGTGCGGAGGTCGGTGGCATTGATACGGCCCTGTACTCGTAGCGTGTCGTAGCTGAAGAATGACTCCTCGCTGACCAAGGATCGGAGCTGGCCCGGAGTGGAGACTTTCACCTCGCCGGAGACGCGGCTAATGGCGGGCTCGGGTGTGATATTGATGACGGCCTCCTGCATCTCGGAGAACTTATAGCCCACCGGGTCGAGGATAGCTATCTCGTAGTAGCCGTCCTGGTCGCCACACCATCCCCAGTTGACGTGGACGAGCCCCTCGGCGTCGTAGCCATCGATGACGAAGGAGTGGCCTTCGCGCTGACGGGTGAAGCCGCCATAGACGATGGGCTGGTCTTTGCTCAGTTGCTCGTAGATGATATTCATCCAGCCCTGCGTGGTATAGTCCTCACGCTCCAGGTACTGCACGTCGGTCAGGCCGTAGTAGCGCTGGAGACCGCGGGCGAGGTTCTCGTGGAGCGCACCACTTCCTCCCTGGGCCGTAGAACCGTAATCCATGTCGGCAGCCACACCAAGGTCTCTCATCAGCAGAGCCACGGCATCGCCCTCCTCGGGAGTGTAGCCTGCGTCGTAAACGTCGATCATGTTGCTCCAATCATAGATACTCTTTTCAAAATCTACGCTGATGGCTACACCCGAGGTCATCCCGTAGGGGTAGTAGATGGTGTTGCTGCCCATGCCGTGCTTGGGGCCCTTGTGGTGGTAGAGCACCTGGGCGGTGGAGGTGGCTGCACAACCCGTGAGGCATCGGCCCGTGCCGTCGGTGGCGATGGGGCAGAGATTGTTGAACGGGGCTTCCTGTCCCCACTTGGTGGTGAGGAGCATGGGCACGGCTTCGGGGAAGTTGGCAGCGCTGGGGCGGGCCACGCGGGAGGCGGCCTTGCCTGCCTTCACCTTGGCCTGGGCGACCTCACTGATGGCGGAGAGCCACCAGCGGAAATTCTCGTTCTGCGTCTTCTCGTCGTAGCAGGTGTCGGAATAGCCGAGTACGGCGGGCAGCAAATCGTCGTTGGCGATCACGGCAAATCCGCCATGGTCGTAGCCGTAGATGGTGTACTCCTCGTTGGCCACGAGTTGCTTCATGGGTGCGCCTGGGGCTTTCATTTTGCCCGGGAGGGCGCCTTTCTCCAGGGCGGTGGCGGCAGCTTGCATCTTTTGCTGCTGGCTGCGGGGTTTTGCGAGAATCGTGTATGGCAGGATCGAGGCCAAGCACAAGAGGGAACAAGTCCAGAGGATTCTCTTGTTGCGCATAATCGATTTTTCTTTAAGTTTTGAGGTGGGGTCCTGCAAACGTCTGTCGCTTGCTGGGCAGCAGTTCGCAGGACCCCTCTCGTGATGAAATGAATGATAGAAAACTTGAGTCTTACTTCACGACGACCTTTTGGCCGTTGACGATATAGACACCCTTCTTCAGCGACTTGAGGTTCTTCACGCCCTTGGCCACGCGGATGCCGTCAGGAGAATAGACATCAAAGGCAGATCCGCCGAGTGTGAGGCCGTTGATACCGGTCACTGTATGGGTAAGGGTGGCCTCCGATTCCTCAGCGGCATAGACGGCGGTCACACCGTAGAGGTGCTTGTCGGCATCCTGCAGGATCTGCTTGTCGATGAAGCTGCGCACGTTGGCATCAACGTTGCCGATCAACTGGCCATCGCGATAGATATTGTAGCCCTTCACCTCGCCTGCGCCACAGCTGTAGGTGATGTCGTCAATCATGAAGAAGAACGGGTTGTTCCACGTCGGCGTGTTGTGGTTGATGGCAAAGTACTTGGTGCCTGCTGGCAACTCAACCTTGATCTGCTCCCATGCGCCACTGGTGATGCTATAGGTCTCGCCCAACTTGACGAACGACTCGCGCTTGTCGTCGGTGGTGGAGTAAAGCACACTGAAGTTCTCCTCATGAATGGTTTGACCATCATTGTAGTTCTTCACCCAGAACGTGATTTCCTGCTCGTCGCCGGAGAGTGCGGGGCTGTAGAGCCAGTTGTTCTGCGATACGTCATAGCCTTCTCCGTTCACACGGTAGAGAGCGGCCAGGTACTTGTCGCCGTTGTGGGCCTTGAAGTCGGGCACCTGCTCGAGTTGTGTCTCCGTGAGCCAGCCGTTGGTTGGGTCGAAGGCCATAAATCCGTAGTTTGAACCCTGGTTCGGGAACTTATACTTCTCGAAGACGCCACCCGTCGTGCCGGCATTGACAGCCTCAGAGGTGAAGTCGCCAAAGTTGTCCTGACTCCATGACGTAGCGTTCTCGAAGCTCTCAGTCTTGGTCTCGGTGTCCGTGCTGACAGGCGTCCATGTGAGGTTCACGCCCTCCTCGGTAAGGACGGCCTCGGCGCTCTCGGGCTTCGGTTTCTCGCTCGTGAGGTACTTGACGTTGGTGGAGACGACATTGTCGTCCTCATTGAGGTCGTAGGCGTATTCCACCTCGGCCTTCAGTTCCACAGCCTCGTTTTGGTCGAGTTTATTGCTCTGGAAATCGAAGACCACGTCGGTGAAGTCGTAGGCACCCAGCGTCTCGGTCATCTTCTTGGTCTCGACGAGCTCATCGTTGGCATAGAGTTTCACCTTGTAGTTATTGGCAGCGTTCTCGCCAAAGTTGTTTACGCGTACGCTCACCTTGGCCTTGCCACCCTTGAGCACTGTCTCGGGAGCCTCGATCTCAGCATTGAGGTCATCGGTCTGCGTGTCGCGGATGAAGAGGCGGTCGATGTAGAGGTCCTTGTAGGCTTCGGCCTGGACGGCGAAGTCGAAGGTGATGAAGGGCTCATTGGCCCACGGGCTGAGATCGATGCCAGAGGCGTGCCATTGGTCTGCCTCGAGGTTGGCATAGTCGATCACGCCAGCCACATGGCTCACGCCGTCGGGAGTCTCCACCTCGACGGTGATCTTGGCGTTGCTGCCCTCGGCGGCCTTGTGATGGAACATCAGTTTGGGAGCATCAACGCCACCCAAACGGATCTTGCCCGAGCCGAGGTAGGCGATGTCCTCCTTGTTTTTTGACACGATGTAGAAGCTACCGCCGTCGTTATCGACAGAATTGGTAGAAAGCTCGAAGTCGGACTTGCCGGTGCCCCAAGAGGACCACAAGATGCCATAAAACTTATAGTTCTTCACGCTGGCAAAGAACGGAATCTCGTAAGGTTTGCCCTGGATGTAAGAAGGCAATGGGACGTAGGAACTTTCGCCATACGAATTCTTTGCTTTGACAAAGAGTGTCTTCACGGTCTGCTCTGCTCCGTCGTTGGGATTGACGGCGTAGTCAAAGAAGGTCTTGCCTGTGGTCTCGCCGACTGGGGTGTAAGTGGGCTTGAAGTCGGCTCCATCCGACTCGGCGAGGGTGTAAGTGATCTTCTCGGGGTTGAGATAGCCACCCAAGCGACCTTTTGCGGGTGCTTCCCAATTGAAGCGGATGGAGTTGTCTCGTGTTTCCGTGTTCTTTTTGACGGGAGCGACGGGAGCGTCCTCTCCCACATAGATGGCAACGGGGGTGCAATAGAAACTGGCGCCCTTGTCGTTGACAGCGGCCACGCTATAGACATTGATGCCGTTGGTGGCGGTGTTGTCTGTGAAGGTCACCTTGCTGCCCGGAGCAGCAGCAGGAATCTCGGCAACCACCTGGCCCGTGCGGCGGAGCTGGAAGCCCGTGATTTTGTCTAAGGTTTCGCCGTTGAGACGCTTCGTAGGAGCGGTGAACGTGATTTGGGTGGAGAGTGCGCCCTGTGGGTCGGCCTCGGCTTCAAGGCCTGTCACCTGGTCGGGAGCGAAGAAATCTACGCCTGCAGTCATTACAACATCGTCAATCTTGACACCCATGGCCTCGGGCTTCACGGAAAGGGCATGGAAGCCGAGATAGATGGTCTCGTCCTTGTCGGCGTCCAAAGTGAGGGTGACGGCCTCGAAGTCGGAACGCTTGATCATGGTTTGGGGCATCAGGGTCTTGGTCATTGCCTCTGGGGTAGGTGCAGTGCCATACTTCACCTCAAATTGCTCCTCATAGTACTTATATCTTCCTGAAAGACGGAAGGAAATCTTATACTGATGGTTGGCTTTGACGTGGAGGGCTGGAGAGACTAACCAGTCGTTGAAGGAATGTTTCTCCTCTCCGCGCAGTATTCTGGCGTAGCCGTCATTGTCGTTGAACATTCCTGGTTCCTCTATGCCCCAAGTGATACCGTCATTGTCGGCGTCGATCACTTTGAAGTAGGCCAAATCGGCTTCCGACTCAAAACCATTGGCGAAGGGCGGTGTGATAGGAGCGCCGTAGGAAACGTAGTTGCTGACCATCTCCTCACCCATCGTGCCGTGGTTGTTTGGCGTGATACCGTAGCCATAGACGGCAGTCTCACCCTCGGGGAGTGTATCCTCAAACATAGTGCCCACATGGCCGGTCTTGATGACCTTGCCCTCAGGGTAGCGCTTGATGTCGTAGGTGAGTTCACCGACGTAGCCCTCGTTCTGGCCGCCTGCAGGAGCTTCCCATGTGACGGTAGCCTTGCCCGTATTGGTATCTACCGAGGTGTGGGCGTTGACGACGGGTTTCGGGGTGTCGAAGCCAGCATAGTAGCGGCTTGCAAACTTAGGACTGGGGCCTTCGCCGTTGCTGACAATGATGGTGATGGTGTTGTAGCCCTTGTTGAGCGTGACAGGTTGGGAGACAGCAGCACCCGGCTTGGTCCCGCCCTTGGCTATCTCTTCCTTGTCGTTGAGAATGGTGTAGGTGAGTTTGGAGTCGGTCAGGTTGCCACCAGCGAAGTTCTTGCTGGGTGCGGTAAACTGGATGTGGCCCGAAAGCGATCCGTCCACAAAGTCGAAATGCATTTGGTCGATGGCGGCAGGTGCGCCGTCGGCAGCTTTTGCCTTGGGAATAGTAAGAAGGGATATGATATTGTTGTTGGCAAAGTCGCCGATCTCCGTCAGCTGACCTGTTGCGAGATCGACAGTGTAGAGAGTGGATTTCTGATTGCTATCCACGCAATCCCAATAGAACGTGTTGGTAGTCTGGTCGATCTCACCACTTTGGTAGTAGAAACTGTCATCAGCCTTCTTCAGTTGTTTGCCCGTGGGGCCTACCAGAATTTCTTCGGCGGTGGAGGTGTCGATCTTATAGAGGTTGCCGTCCTCGGCTATACCATAGAGAATGTTGTCGCTGGTAATACCCATGGCTACATAGCTATGGCGCAGGCGGCCAATGGTGGAGCGGGTGATGTTCTCGTAGTCGGCTATACCCAACTCGTTGTTCGAACCATTGCCATCGAGGAAGCAGCCATAGACCGTGCCGTCGGCAGCGACGGCTGTCTCACAAGCGATGAGGGAGTAGTCCTCGATTCGTTTTTCGACCTTCTTCTCCCAGGTGTTGGTATCATAATGGTAGAAGTAGATCATATCGGTGCCCCAGAAGTTTTGGTACATGACGAAGTAGAGGTTGTCCTCAATCCATGCGCCCGCACCCGTGGCACGGAAGAATTCATCCTGGAACTGCTTCTTGACGGAGATGGGAGCTTCGGTGCCGAAGGTGTATATACCATACTCGGGAGTCTCGGCACCCCAAGTGGCATCATAGAGCACATTCCCCCAAAAAGTCATGGGCTTTGCGTCTTTGGCTCTTAATATAGGAACTTGGGGAGTCTGCTTTGTCTTGATGCCGGCCTCAATGTTGCGGTTGAGACGCACGAGGCTGTCTCTCTTCGCCATCTGAGGCACGAGTCTCTTGTGCAATAACGGGTGCTTGGCGATGTGTTCGTTCATCTTTGCCTGGCGCTCCGCGGGCGTCATCTTCTTAGAGACCCGGAGTTCGGTAGGAGGATTACTATCTTTAAGCCCTGATGGAGTTTTCTGGGCTTTGGCGTTGAGCGGCAGCAATAATACCGATGCTGCTACTCCAATAGCCATGAATGGGTTTTTGTTTTGCATAAGTTTTTTTTAAAACCCACCAGTGGAACTACTTGCATGCTAAATGAATCCCACCGGCAGGCGATGTATTGGTTGATGAATTGACGCTGCAAAAGTAAGCAATAGGCCAATAGGGCGCAAATCGCCCTTCTCCACTTTCACGAAAATGGAGAGGAACGACCTAAAATGACACGATTTTAAAGCGTAAAAAAGATCAGGCTTTTGTACAAAATAAACCGATTTTTCGATGGAATCGGCAAAAATGGTAGATTTAGGTGACTAAAACGAAGAAGCGGGAGAAAGTTATGCTCCCGTTTCTTTGTTGCGTCGGTCCTCGGCGACAAACTTCTGATAGACGGAGGGGGTGAGGCCCGTACACTTGCGAAACTGCTTGACGAAAGTGGTCTGCGATTTGTAGCCGACGCTTTGTCCGATGGCGGCAATGGTGAGCTGCGCATACTTTGCATTATTGGTTGTCAGACGCTCGCAGGCCTTCTTGATACGGTAGTCGTTGAGCACCTCGGTGAACGACTTGCCGAAGTGGTCGTTGACGACCATGGAGACGTAGCGCTTGTTTGAGTCGATGAGTTTGGCGAGGGTAGCGACGGTGAACTCTGGCTGGCAGTATTCGTCGGTCTCCTCCATCACTCTCCGTATGCCGTCGAGCAGCAGCTGTTTTTGGTCTTCCTTGAGAAGGTTGGTGGCGCGTGGGGCTTTCTTCTCTCCCGTCTCCACGTGACTGCGGTTGATGTCGTAGAGTTTGCGGTAGCTGGCCTCCAAATCACGTTTTTGGCGCACCACATAGAAGAGGAGCATGGAGACAAGGACTATGGCGAGGACGCTGACGAGGAAGAGCAACTGGTAGAGGCGGGCGTTTTGGCGGTGTATCTCCTCCTCTTGGTGGAGGCGCGTGATCTCCTTGTCGGTCTTATCGACTTCGTACATGAACTGCTGGTTCTTCACGACGTTGAACCGCTGCGAGTTGTAGATGGAGTCCATGAGACTGAGGTATTGCCTCTCATACTGCTGAGCGAGTGTGGCATTGCCCGTCTTGCGCTGTATCTGGGCCATGTCGCGCAGGGTCTCGGGGATGTAGTGGAGCATCTTCTCTCGCTCCGCATGATCGATGCAGAGGCTGATATAGTGCTTGGCCTGGTCTATGTCGCCTAAGTTTTGGTAGTTGGAGTAGAGTTCGGCGTAGGCTGAGCAGATATAGGTAGGGGGCAGTTTGTTTCGGTTGCAGAAATCGGCGAGGTTGACCAGGATCTTGTTAGACTCGGCGTAGCGTGCCTCTTGTGAGGCCATCAAGGCGGTGGAGAACGAGAGAAAGAACTGGTCGATGGGAAGGTTGGGGCGAGGGGCGGCAAACAAGAGCTGGCGGTATTTTTTTGCGCCTTTGAGGTCTTTGCGGTTGATGCATACGCCAAAGAGGTTGGCCAGGATCCTGAACGTGAGTTCGTTGTCGTTCTTCGGACGGATCTGATAGGCTTTCTTGTAATAATCGTAGCCTTTGCCATAGTCCTTGAACATACAATAGACGTTGCCGATGTTCTTGTAGATCAAGGACAGATGGGCCTTGGAGGCAGAAGTCTCGCTGAGTTTCAGACCCTCCTGGTAGTTTTCCAGGGCGTTGATATAGTTGCCGCGGGCGTAAAATATGTCGCCCACCTTGAGGTTGGCGAGCGAACAGTCGGTCAGTTCCTCGTCGGTCATGCGGTCGTTGGTGCGAGAGCAGACAAGCATGTACATCACCAGGGCCTTGTCCTCCTCCTTGTTTTGCAAGAACTGGTCGCCCTTGGAGAGGATCTTTTCCGACGCCCATCCCCTCACTTGGCGGATGAGGGGTGTGTACTTACTTTGGCTGGAGGCCAGCGATGTAAGCGAATGGATAAGTAGTATGAGGACCAGCAGCGTCCTGCCAATATGATTTTTCATTTTGTATCGTCTTATGAAGTGGGGCCTTGGGGCGGATGAAGTTGCCTGGCCTTCGCTGTGTAAGTGTTCTGATTTCGCCACATCGGGCAGGAGTGGCGCAACCTGTGTACAAAGTTAGCATTTTTTAGTCAAAAAAGAGCCCTTGGGGAAATAAAATCCCCATTATTTAGTATAGGAATCAATTATTTTTTATACCTTTGTACGCGAATATGGACACGGCGTTGCGTTGGTCCTTTCACAGGGTAACATCAACAAGATAGCAGCCTGTCTTTTGATAAGTGAACGGTATAAATATTATCAATACAAAACATTAATAATTCTATTATGATTTATTCATCGGAAGTAAAGAACATGTGCGTTGTGGCCAAAGGCCCCAACCATGGACCTGCTCCCATTCCTGAGGAGGGAAAGTGGGTTTATGCCAAGGAAATTGCTGATATTTCGGGTTACACCCACGGTGTGGGATGGTGCGCTCCCCAGCAGGGAGCCTGCAAGCTGTCTCTCAACGTGAAGGACGGCATCATCCAGGAGGCGCTCGTGGAGACCATCGGTTGCACGGGTATGACCCACTCTGCCGCCATGGCATCCGAGATTCTTCCGGGTAAGACGATTCTTGAGGCGCTGAACACCGACCTCGTCTGCGACGCCATCAACACGGCTATGCGCGAGCTCTTCCTCCAGATTGTCTATGGACGCACGCAGAGCGCTTTCTCTGAGGGCGGTCTGACCATCGGCGCCGGTCTTGAGGACCTGGGTAAGGGTCTTCGTTCACAGACGGGTACGCTCTATGGCACGGTGGCTAAGGGTACGCGCTACTTGGAGCTGACCGAGGGCTACATCACACGCCAGTTCCTCGACAAGGACAATCAGGTCTGCGGCTATGAGTATGTTCACCTCGGCAAGATGATGGAGGCCATCAAGAACGGTATGGACGCCAACGAGGCTGTGAAGAAGTTCACGGGCAGCTACGGTCGTACCACTGCCGAGCAGGGTGTTGTTAAAGCGATTGATCCACGTAAAGAATAATAAGGAGAAACATAACTATGATTAGAAAGGTAAGTTACGAAAGTCAGGAGCGTCGTGAGGCGCAGGTTCTTGCAGCTCTCAACGCTGAGGGCATCAAGAGCGTAGAGGAGGCTAATCAGATCTGCGACGAGGCAGGTGTTGATCCTTATCTGATGTGTGAGGAGACGCAGCGTATCTGCTTCGAGAACGCCAAGTGGGCCTATGTCTGCGGTGCTGCTATTGCCATCAAGCGTGGATGCAAGACTGCTGCCGACTGCGCAGAGGCTATCGGTGTGGGTCTGCAGGCATTCTGCATCCCTGGTTCTGTGGCCGACGACCGCAAGGTGGGTCTGGGTCACGGCAACTTGGCTGCCCGTCTGCTCCGCGAGGAGACGAAGTGCTTCGCCTTCTTGGCTGGTCACGAGTCGTTTGCTGCTGCCGAGGGTGCCATCAAGATTGCCGAGATGGCCAACAAGGTGCGCAAGAATCCGCTCCGCGTTATCCTCAACGGTCTGGGCAAGGACGCTGCCATGATCATCAGCCGTATCAACGGCTTCACCTATGTGAAGACGGAGTTCGACTACTACACGGGCGAGCTGAAGGTCGTGGATCGCACGGCTTACTCTGATGGTCCTCGTGCCAAGGTCAACTGCTACGGTGCTAACGACGTACGCGAGGGTGTGGCTATCAACTGGAGCGAGGATGTCGATGTGTCTATCACTGGCAACTCCACCAACCCGACCCGCTTCCAGCACCCGGTAGCTGGTACGTACAAGAAGGAGCGTACGCTCGCTGGTAAGCCCTACTTCTCAGTGGCTTCAGGTGGTGGTACAGGCCGTACGCTCCACCCGGACAACATGGCTGCTGGTCCTGCTTCTTACGGTATGACCGACACCATGGGCCGTATGCACTCCGACGCTCAGTTTGCAGGTTCTTCTTCAGTGCCTGCTCACGTCGAGATGATGGGCTTCCTGGGTATGGGCAACAACCCGATGGTAGGTGCTACGGTGGCTATCGCCGTCGCCCTCGATCTCGCTTTGAACAAGAAGTAATCTCGCTTGGAGCAAGAAATAAGGCTTGCTTATTGCAAGAAATAAACTAAAAAAGAAAGGCTGGTTCCCAAAAGGAGTCAGCCTTTCTTTTTGCAAGCGATCCTTCTTGGTTCTTGTGTTTTGCTCGAGTCAATGGAGAATGGCTTGCTGGCGTGCTATAGGAAGGCCTATTGGCAAGAAGCCCCGACGGTACAGGAGTTTGTACAGTCGGGGCTTCTCGTGCTGGTAGAGCGGGTGTGGGCGGTCGTTAGTCTATGTTTGGTTCTGGCTCGTGCTGCTTCACGCCCATGCGCGCCTCAACGACATTGACCACATAGTCGCCCAGGTGCTCACACTCGTTGATGAGGTCCATATACATCGTGCCACTGGCATAGGAGTACTTGTGCTCATTGACATCGTTGATGTTCTGGTTCTTCAGTTGGTTGCGGTAGTTGTTGATCTCGTTCTCGATGTTGAAAGAACGGTTGACGTCCACGCTGCCGCGGTGGGCCACCAGAATCTGTGTCATCTGCTCCAGCGCATCGTCGGTCAGTTCAAACATCTGGTGGAGATGGTTGTACTGATCCTCGGTAAACTCATCTTTGCCCGAACGCTTTCTGCTGATGATGCGCGCCATGTTGTAGCAGGCGTCACCGATAGATTCCAGTTCTGAGATCTCGCGCAGCATGGCGCGCACCTTCTCCTTGGTGTCGTCGCTCAGATGGGCGTCGCTCACCTGGTCGAGATATTTGGCAATCTCTATCTCCATGTTGTCGGAAATGCCCTCGTATTTCTCGATGCGCGAATAGAGTTTGACGAAGGCCTCGCCATCTTGCTCCCCGAGCAACTCGCGCACCATTCCAAACATTCTATGGATGCGCCCAGAGAAGGAGTGGATCTCCTTGGAGGCTTCCAGTACGGCAAATTCTGGGGTTTTCATGATGCCAGCCTGGATGAAGCGCAGGCGGAAGTCCTCCTCGTCTTGCTTGGCCTTCGGCTTGATGATCAGACAGACGATACGCTCTATCTGGGGTATGAACCAGATGAGCAGGAAGGTGTTGGTGACATTGAAGCAGGTGTGGAACGCTGCCAGCACAATCGGAAGGAGGACTGCCTTCTGTGTCTGAGAAGTACCAGCGCCCGTTGGATCGTAGCCTACCAAAGAACAGACCGCATCGACAAAGGGATAGAAAAGGCAGAGTACCCAGACCACGCCAAAGACGTTGAACACCAGGTGGGCCAGGGCCGCCCTTCGGGCTTGTGTGTTGGCTCCCAGCGCCGCGAGGTTGGCCGTGGCCGTCGTGCCGATATTCTCACCCAGCACAAGGGCAATGCCAAAGTAGATCGGAAGGACGCCCGTGGAGCACAGCAGGATGGTGATGGCCATGACAGCTGCGCTGCTCTGCACGATGCAGGTGATGAGGGTGCCAATGAGCACGAAGACCACTATGTTGAAATGGCTATGGGTGTCAAAGGAGGAGAAGAAGTGGATGGCGTCAGGATTGTGTTCCAAATCAAGTTCTTTGCCAGCTGCCGATAGCAGGACAAGGGCAAAGAACAGAAACGCAATGCCAAAGAGAAAATCGCCGATGAAGCGCCGTCGCTTCGAATAGATGAGCATGATGCCGATGAAGAAGGCCGGAAAGACGACCATGGTCAGATCGACGTTGAAGCCAAGCGACATGATCCACGCCGTGAGCGTGGTGCCGATGTTCGCACCCATGATGACGGAGATGGCTTGGGCAAGGGTCAATAGACCGGCATTGACAAAGCTCACCGTCATGACGGTGGTGGCGGAAGAGGACTGGACGGCACAGGTGACAAACATTCCCGTGAGCATTCCTGTGAAGCGGTTGGTGGTCATTGCTCCCAAGATGTGGCGCAGTTGAGAGCCGGCCATCTTCTGGAGCGCCTCACTCATAACCTTCATGCCATAGATAAGCAGGGCCAACGCGCCCAAAACTTTCATGAAGATGATCAGATAGTCGCTGGTGTGCATATTGTGTGATGTTGTTGTGATGATATCATCAATAGGAGCTGGTACACATTGACTGTTTCAATTCCGTTGCAAAATTACAAAAAAAGACTCGTTTTCCATCATGTCGTGCTTCTTTTTTGTTGGCAAAAGGTCATAAAAAGGCCAATGGTGCAATAATTCGGTGCAGATTTCGTTATCTAAAGGCAGTTATTTAAAAATTCAAAGATATGAAGCTACAAAGATTGAAGTCTGTTCTTTTCTCTGTTTTCGCCGTTGTGACGGTTTGTCTGTTGGGCAGCTGCCACCGTGCGACCCCGCGTTGGACCAATAGCTATTTCCATAGAGAGGCCAACGTGAAGCGGATCTGCGACACGATGGCAGGCACTTACGATATGAGCTACTTTCGCATCTACCGCACTGACCTGCGTGGTGGGCAGGATGTCGTCAAGGATAGTGTGATACGGGCCATGCTCCCCGATTCTGCTGCGCCGCTGCAATACGTCGTAGGTGGCTATGGGGACCAGCGCATTACCATCCCCAATTTCCCCATCAGCCTCGTGGCGCCCTGTCTGAAGGATACGGCCCTGGCGCGTGCTGTTGCTTCTGCGCCGCTGCAGAACCTGTTGGTCAGATATGGGTTGTCCGGAGGCCTTTCGAGCAAGGAGTCGGAGGGTTATGTGCGCCTTGCACCTGAGCCTCTGTCGCTGTCGCTCAATGTTGGTGGCAAACAATGCGTCGTGGAGTTTGACTTTGATTGCGCTATCTTTATCGGTATCGATGGTGAAAATCCCACTACGCTGAAGGTCTCCCCGCTGGAATTTTCCCTCGACGACGTGAAGATCTTGGGAGGCAGCAATCAGGACTTTGGCGACGGTTGGTCGAACGGACCGACGTTTGATATCTATATTGACGGTGAACGAGTTGATCAGGCCGGTCAGCCCGTGCGCCGTAGATAAGGATTACATCTAAAGATAAAGTATAGAAAACCTAAGATAATGCGTATGGCTACTCATCCTCTCTGGAACGATGACTACTGGCTGCTCGTGCTGCAACTCTACCTGAAGCGTCCTACGGGCGTGAAGGCTGTGTATGCGCGTGAGGCTGTTGACCTTGCTGTGGAACTACATCTTCCGCCCCCATTCATTCACCAGCAACTGCAGGAGATGGACCGTCGTGACCGCCTGGTGCTACAACTGGTCTGGAATACTTACGCCCAGAAGCCGCGTCGGCTCGCAAAAGACATTGCGCGGCTGCGGAAGATGAAGGGGTTCGGTTGTGAGCAGGCTTTCTACGAGGGGGTGGAGGTGCGCAACACGTTTGAGGACTTCTTTCTGCCATTGACCGAAGACCACGAATTGAAACCTGTCATGCTGGTCCTCATCCTTGATCTCTACTTCCGGCTTGTGCCCCATACTATGGTGGTGGACACGCCCGAGGTGGCAGAACTGGCGCGTCTGATGAAACTGAAGCCCGAGAAGGTGGTGCAGGTGCTGGATACCTTCCAAGCCTGCGATCCTTATCTGATGCGTACTACCGACTCTCCCCTCCCCCTTTTGGCTCCGTGCCAGCAGGTGTGGAACCGCTACGCCAATGGTCAACCCACATTGTTGGAGGAGCAGGCAGAGGCGTTTCGTGCCTATTTTGAGTGAAAGGTTGTGTTGCAGTACAATACAAGCGCAATATAACTCACTACGCTTCAACAATCACCATACAACAAACGACGATATAATAAGTGGCAATACAACAAAAGGATTCCTTTCCGAAGAGAGGAATCCTTTTGTCTGTTGTCCTAAGCGGATTCGAACCACTACAAACAGAACCAAAACCTGTTGTGCTACCATTACACCATAGGACAAAATCCAGGTGCAAAGTTACGGAGATTTTCTTATATTGCAAAATTTTGCGGTCAAAAATGCAATAGATGGCTCCATCTTTTGCCCCTCGGAATCATTTTCAGAACATCTTGATGACGCGGCGCAGTCCTGCTACGAGCGTATCGACCTCTTCTCGAGTATTGTAGAAGGAGAACGACGCGCGCACGGTGCCGAGTATGCCGAGGCGGTCCATGAGAGGCTGGGCGCAATGGTGGCCTGTGCGCACGGCAATGCCCAGTTGGTCGAGGAGCGTGCCGAGGTCGGCGTGGTGGATATCGGCGACGTTGAAGGAGATGACGGCGTCAGCCTCCATGTCTTTGCTGTGGCCATAGATGTGCATTCCTTCGATCTCGCGGAGCTGCTGCAGGGCGTAGTCGGTGAGATCGTGCTCATACGCCTGAATATTCTCCATGCCAATGGCTGAGACGTAGTCGATAGCCTTGGCAAGTCCGTTGGTGGCGATGTAGTCAGGCGTTCCAGCCTCAAACTTCAGTGGCGGACGCTCGAAGGTGGTGTGGTCGAAGCTTACGCGTTCTATCATCTCGCCACCCCCTTGGTATGGCGGCAGTCTGTCGAGCCACTCCTCCTTGCCGTAGAGCACGCCTACCCCCGTGGGCGCATAGACCTTGTGGCCGCTGAAAGCGAGGAATTCACAATCCAAGTCCTGCACATCGACCCTCATGTGAGGGATGCTCTGTGCGCCATCGATCATCACGGGTACTCCGTGGCTGTGGGCGATGCGGATGATCTCCTTGACGGGATTGACCGTGCCCAGGACGTTGCTGACGTGCATGACGCTGACGAGCTTTGTCTTCTTGCTAAACAACTTTTCGTACTCGTCGAGGAGCAGCGCGCCGTCGTCGCTCATGGGAATGACCCGCAGGCGGATGTTCTTGCGTCGTTGCTGCAGTTGCCATGGGACAATGTTGGAATGGTGCTCCATCGTGCTCACGATGACCTCGTCGCCCTCCTCCATGCAGCCCTCCACGAAGGACGAAGCTACGAGGTTCAGGCTCTCCGTTGTGCCCCGCGTAAAAACGATCTCGCTGGTGGAACGAGCGTTGACGAACTTCCTGACCGTCTCGCGGGCCGCCTCGTGGAGGTCGGTGGCCTGCTGTGAGAGCCAGTGAACACCACGGTGGACGTTGGCATTGACGTTCAAATACTCGTCGCGCATGGCATCAAGCACGCAGAGCGGCTTCTGGGTCGTGGCACCGTTGTCGAGATAGACCAGCGGACGGCCGTAGATCTCACGGCTGAGAATGGGGAAGTCTTTCCTTATTTTTTCTATATCCAACATGGCTTTACGCTTCTTGCTTTTGATGAATGAATCCTGCCGGCCCTACTGGCACATTTTGCAGCCTACACATTTGCTCAGTTCGCCACGGAAACGCTTTTCCACCAGGTAGTGGAGACGGTCGCGCAGCGGTTCGAGGTCCATCTTGTCGATGACCTCGTTGATGAAGGCAAACTCAAGGAGCAGTTTGGCCTCCTTCTGGCTGATGCCGCGCTGCTGCATATAGAAGAGCGCAGCATCGTTGAGCTGTCCTATCGTGGATCCGTGCGCACATTTCACGTCGTCGGCATAGATTTCCAGCATCGGCTGTGTGTACATCCTTGCCGTCTTCGTGGCCACGAGATTCTGGTTGGTCTCCTGCGAGGTGGTCTTCTGTGCTCCGTGGCGTACGAGGACGCGTCCAGCGAAAGCACCCACCGCCTCGTCGTCGAGCACATACTTATAGAGTTCGTTGCTCGTGCAGTGAGGCACCTGGTGATCGATGAGCGTATTGTTGTCCACGTGCTGTTTTCTGTCCGCGATGACGCAGCCACTGCAATAGCACTCCGCGCCCTCTCCCTTGAACACCAGGTCGAGGCGGTTGCGCGTCACGCCGTTGTGGAGCGTGATCACATTGTGGTTGACCCTACTGTCGCGCTGCTGCTCTATATAGACGTTGCTCACGCGATGGTTCTTGTAGTGGGTCTCCTCCATGCAGTAGAGGTCGAGCGATGCGTTGTCGCCGACATAGGCCTCGATGACTTGCGTGGCGAGGAAGTCGTGGTCGTCGGCGGTATGGTCGCAGAACAGGAATTTGGCCTTGGCGCCCTCCTCCATCACGATGAGCACGCGTCGGTTGACCATCATGCTCACGTCGGCGCGCAGGATGTTGATAATCTGCACACACTTTTCCATCTGCACGTTTTTCGGCACATAGATGAAGAGACCGTCCTGGGCCAGCATTGTGTTGAGCGCCGTGATGGCGTCCTCCTCCGTCTTGGCGATGCGCGCGTAGTAGCGAGCGATGAGTTCGGGATGCTCCTTGGCCGCCTTTCTCAGCGATCCGATGACGACTCCCTCCTCGGGCTGCACGTTGGGCAGCCGCTTCTCATAGAACGCATCGTTGACGACGAAATAGAGCAGCGTGCTCAGGTTGGGCACGTCGCAGCGGAAGGCCGCATAGGGATCGACAGGAAACTCGATGCGATTGATGTTCAGACCGTAGTTGGGAGCGAAGATCTTCTCCATGTCGGTGTACTTATACCGCTCCACCTTCCTTGTCGGGAAGCCCTGGCGGCGGAAGTCTTCGAAGGCGCGGTCGCGGACGGCGTTCATCACCTCTGCGCTATGCTCCTTGATGGCTTCCGAGGCCTCGGCGTATAGGTCTATGTATTGCTTTTCTGCTTCGGTCATCCTTGGGTCTCCTCTCCTTTCACTTCCTCCTTGATCCAGTCGTAGCCGAGCTTTTCAATTTCCTTCGCCAGTTCCGGACCAGCAGTCTTGACGATGCGGCCCTGCCAGAGGACGTGGACCACGTCGGGCTTGATCATGTCCAGCAGTCGCTCGTAGTGGGTGATGACGATGGCGGAAGTCTCTGCCGAGTGCATCTTGTTCACGCCGTTGGCGACGATGCGCATGGCATCGACATCCAGTCCGGAGTCGGTCTCGTCGAGGATGCTGAGTTTCGGTTCGAGCATGGCCATCTGGAAGATCTCGTTGCGCTTCTTCTCTCCGCCCGAGAATCCCTCGTTGACGGATCGGTGGGCGAGTTTCGGGTCGAGTTCTACGATCTGGCGCTTCTCGCGCATGAGTTTCATGAAGTCGGCAGCCTTCAGCGGCTCCTTGCCCTCATACGCGCGCTTGGCGTTGATGGCCGCTTTCATGAAGTTGGTCATGCTCACGCCCGGAATCTCCACGGGGTACTGGAAAGAGAGAAACAGACCTTCGCGAGCGCGGTCCTCGGGTTTCATCTCCAGCAAGTTCTTGCCGTTGAAGAAGGCCGTTCCCTCGGTGACGGTGTAGAGCGGGTTGCCCGTCAGCACCGCGCTGAGGGTCGATTTTCCCGACCCGTTGGGTCCCATGATGGCGTGGATCTCACCGTCTCTGACCGTGAGGTTGACACCTTTCAATATCTCTTTGCCTGCGATGGTGGCGTGCAGGTTTTTTACCTCAAGCATATCTATAAGGATTTGGTTGTCGTTTGATAGTTATAACAGGAAGATGTTGATGATATCCTCGATGATGTCGCCGAGGATCCGCCCTTTCTTGTAGCGGTCTCTGTCGCGCCATTCGTCTTCCTGCTCGAAGAGCGAGGGTGGGTCTGGTACCCAGAAGGGCCCCACCTTGAAATGGCTCACGTCCACTTTCCGTTTGGTCTTTGCGCCGTGGAGCATGACCGACGGTGCGGTTATGGTGTCGCGCTCCACCTCCAGCTTGATGAGATACTGGCGGTAGGGCTGCGGCGTCCAGCGTGGGACGGGTGTTGAAGCCGCCGACGGCAGCAGGGCTGTCAGCAGCAGGGTGGCCGCAAGGGCCGGGCCCATGATCATCTTTCTTCTCATTGCTCCTCCTTCTTTTGTTGGTCTTGCCGCGTCGTGGCCTGTGGAAGCGTTATCCCACCGTGCCCTCCAGCGAGACACTGAGCAACTTCTGTGCTTCGACGGCAAACTCCATCGGCAGCTTGTTGAGCACTTCCTTGGCGTAGCCGTTGACGATGAGTCCCACGGCCTCCTCCATCGGGATGCCCCGCTGGTTGCAGTAGAAGAGCTGGTCCTCCGAAATCTTGGACGTGGTCGCCTCGTGCTCGAATACTGCGGTGTCGTTGCGGGCGTCCATGTAGGGGAACGTATGCGCTCCACAGTCGCTGCCGAGCAGCAGTGAGTCGCAGCTGGAGTAGTTGCGCGCATTGTCGGCGTTAGCCGTAGCCATGACGAGGCCGCGGTAGCTGTTTTGGCTGTGTCCGGCGGAAATGCCCTTGGAGATGATGGTAGAACGCGTGTTCTTGCCGATGTGGATCATCTTTGTGCCCGTGTCTGCCTCCTGGTAGTTGTTGGTCACGGCCACGCTGTAGAACTCTGCTACGGAGTCGTTGCCGCGCAGCAGACACGAGGGATATTTCCACGTGATGGCCGAACCCGTCTCCACCTGTGTCCAGGAGAGTTTGGAGTGGTCGCCGCGCAGGTCGCCACGCTTCGTCACGAGATTGAGCACGCCGCCCCGTCCGTGTTCGTCGCCTGGATACCAGTTTTGGACGGTGGAGTATTTCACCTCGGCCCGGTCCATGACGATGATCTCGACGATGGCCGCATGGAGCTGGTTCTCGTCGCGCATTGGGGCCGTGCAGCCCTCCAGGTAGGAGACGTAGGAGTCGTCATCGGCCACGATGAGCGTGCGCTCAAACTGTCCCGTGTTGCGGGCGTTGATGCGGAAATAGCTGCTCAGTTCCATCGGGCAGCGTACGCCCTTGGGAATATAGACGAAGGATCCGTCGGAGAACACCGCCGAGTTGAGCGCGGCAAAGAAGTTGTCGCCGTAGGGGACGACCGTGCCCAGATACTGCCTGACGAGGTCTGGGTGGGTCTGTATGGCCTCGCCGATGGAGCAGAAGATCACGCCCTTCTCCCGCAGTTTCTCCTTGAATGTGGTCTTGACCGACACGGAGTCCATGATGGCATCGACCGCCGTGCCACTCAGTGCGAGTCGCTCCTCCAGGGGAATGCCCAGTTTGTCGAAAGTCTTCTCCAGTTCGGGGTCTATCTCCTTGTTCTGCGGCTTCTTCGCCAGCGGGTCTGCGTAGTAGGAGATGGCCTGGTAGTCGATGGGCGGGATGTGCACATGTCCCCATGTGGGCTGCTTGAGCGTCTGCCAGTGGCGGAAGGCGCGCAGGCGAAACTCCAGCATCCACTCGGGCTCGTGCTTCTTTTGTGAGATCAGGCGCACGATGTCCTCGTTGAGACCCACGGGGATGATGTCGGTCTCCACGTCGGTGGTGAAGCCGTACTCATATTTCTTGTCGGCTATCTCCCGCACCAATGCGTTCTTCTCTTCTTTTATTTCTTCCATTGTTTGAATGGTTCTGCTTTGAAAAACAGGCCGCAAGCGGCGCGCCGTCCTTTTGTGGGCGGCTGCCGTTGTGGCCATATTTTAATAAGGTAGGGGGCAGGCGGCTGCCGAGGGGCGGGCCGTAGGCAGTAGCCACGGCCGTTGAGTCCCCGCAGTCGGCTTAGAGCTTCTGCTCCACCTCGATCTCGGTGAAGGTCTCCAGGATGTCTCCCGCCTCGATGTCGTTGTAGTTGACGAGCGAGATACCACACTCCAGACCCGTTGCCACCTCCTTGGCGTCGTCCTTGTAGCGCTTGAGCGCGCTGATGGCGGCGGTGTGGATGACGATACCGTCGCGGATGACGTGTGCCTTGTCCTTGTTGTGCACCTTGCCTTCGGTGACGAGACCACCGGCCACGGTGCCCACCTTGCTGATCTTGAAGACCTGGCGCACCTCCACCTGGCCCGTGACGACCTCCTTCTTGACCTTGTCGAGCATGCCGACCATGGCACTCTTGATGTCGTCGAGCGCATCGTAGATGATGGAGTAGGTGTTGATCTCCACGCCTTCGCGGTCAGCCAGTTTGCGCGCGTCGGCAGACGGGCGCACCTGGAAGCCGACGATGACGGCGTCGGAAGCCGAGGCGAGCATGACGTCGTTCTCGGAGATTTGTCCCACGGCCTTGCTGATGACGTTGACCTGCACTTTCTCCGTCGAGAGCTTGAGGAAGGAGTCGGCCAGTGCCTCCACCGATCCGTTGGTGTCGCCCTTGACGATGATGTTGAGCTCGTGGAACTCTCCGCGAGCGATGCGGTGGGAAATGTCTCCCAGCGTGAGGCGCTTCTGCGTGCGGAGGCCCTGTTCGCGCTGCAGCTGCTCGCGCTTGTTGGCAATCTCGCGGGCCTCCTGCTCCGTCTCGAGCACATGGAACGTGTCGCCTGCCGTGGGCGCGCCGTTGAGTCCGAGGACGATACAGGGATCGGCGGGGCCGGCCTTCTCGATGCGCTGGTTGCGCTCATTGAAGAGGGCCTTGACCTTGCCCCATGCGGTGCCGGCGATCACGATGTCGCCCGTCTTCAGCGTGCCGTTGCTCACGAGCACCGTCGAGACGAAGCCGCGGCCCTTGTCGAGCGACGACTCGATGACCGTACCCGTGGCCTTGCGGTTGGGGTTGGCCTTCAGTTCGAGCAGGTCGGCCTCCAGGAGTACTTTGTCCATGAGCTCGTCCACGCCGATGCCCTTCTTGGCACTGATCTCCTGACACTGATACTTGCCGCCCCACTCCTCCACCAGGAGGTTCATGTTGGCCAGGTCCTCGCGTATCTTGTCGGGGTTGGCTCCCGGCTTGTCTATCTTGTTGATGGCAAAGACCATCGGTACGCCGGCGGCCTGTGCGTGGGCGATGGCCTCCTTGGTGGTAGGCATCACCGAGTCGTCGGCGGCAATGATGATGATGGCGATATCCGTCACCTGCGCACCACGGGCACGCATGGCGGTGAAGGCCTCGTGGCCCGGCGTGTCGAGGAAGGTCACCTTGCTGCCGTTCTTCAGCGTCACGCTATAGGCACCGATGTGCTGGGTGATGCCACCGGCCTCGCCGGCGATGACGTTGGTGTTGCGGATGTGGTCGAGCAGCGAGGTCTTACCATGATCGACGTGGCCCATGACCGTGACGATCGGGGCGCGCGGCACGAGATCGTTTTCGTCGTCGGCCTCCTCGCTGACAGCCTCCTGCACCTCGGCGCTGACATACTCCGTGGAGAATCCGAACTCGTCGGCCACGAGGTTGATGGTCTCGGCGTCGAGACGCTGGTTGATGGAGACCATGATGCCCACCGACATGAGTGTGGAGATGACTTTCGTCACCGGCACATCCATCATCGTGGCCAGTTCCGATACGGTCACAAACTCCGTCAGTTTCAGCGTCTTGCTCTGCTTGCGCTCGGCGCGTGCCTCCTGGTTGAGCTTCTCCTGGGCAGCGTCGCGCTTCTCCTTGCGGTATTTGGCACCCTTCTTGTTTTGGGTCTTCGAGGTGAGGCGTGCCAAGGTCTCCTTGACCTGGCGTGCTACGGCCTCGTCATCGACCTCCAGCGGTTTGTTGCTGCGTCCGCGGTTCTTCTTCTTGCGCTTTCCGCCACCGTCGGCCTGGCCCTGCTGTTGCTGCTGGCCCTGCTTCTTACCCTGCTGGGCGGGCTGCTGGTTGGCAGCGGCATTGATATCGACGCGCTCCTTGTTGATGCGTACGCGCTTCTTCTTGCCCTGTCCGTTTTTCTCCTCGCGCTCCTTGCGACGCTCCTCCTTGCTCTTCTTCTTCGGGCGCGTGTTTTGGTTGATGGTGCTGAGGTCGAGTTTGCCGAGCACGTTGAGCTTCGGCTGGTTGAGCAGCTTCTTCTCGTTCTGCGTCTGGAAGGGTGCGCCGCCCTCTGTCGTGGCGGGCTCCTGCTCCTTGCCCTCCTTTTGGGCGGTCTCAGTCTGGGCTGCCGCTGCGGGCTGTGGCTTCTCGCTCTTGGCGGGCTTGGCGGATTTCTGCTCCGTCTCCACGGCCTTGGCTGCGGGCTTGGCCTGCTCCTTGTTTTCCTTCTGAGCGTTCTCCTTTTGGGCCGCGGGCTTTTGGGCCACCTCCTTGTGGGCAGTCTCCTTCGGCTGCTCCTTCACCGCCGGCTTCTCGGCCTTCGGTTCTGCCTTGTGCTGGGGTGTTGCCTCCTTCTGTGCGGACTTCGGCTGCTCCTGCTTGGGCTGCTGTGGCTCCTGCTTGCGTACGGGCTTCTCCTCTTTGGCCTTGGGCTGGTCTGCCTTCGGCTTCTGGTCGGTCTTCTGTCCCGGCTTGCGGTTGAGCTGGTCGAGGTCGATCTTGCCCAGCGGCGTATAGGCCTGTATCTTCGTCAGACCGTCGTCGCCACGCTTCACGCCTCCCTGGGACAGCTTCTTCTTGCCGCCCTCTTTCGACTTCTTGGGGAACTTCTTGTCGGCGATGGCCTTCACTTGCTTATCCTTGTTAAACTGTGTGGCCAGGGCCTCATACTGCGCATCGCTGAGCTTGAAGTTGGGGTCGCCCTTCACTTCGCCCAGATTCGGCTTCTTCTCCAGAAATTCCACAGCCGTCTGGAGCCCGATGTTCAGCTCTCTAATTGCTTTGTTTAATCTGATACTCATTAATATCTTAATAGAGGTAGGGGGTGCTGGTATTGATTTACGATGTGAGGGTGGCGCAGATGTTCCGAACATGGTGCGGACCAGTGCGGCCACACCCTATGAGCCGCTGGTCAAAACCATCACCCGCCATTACCTTTTATCGGTGGAGACTGTCGTCCTCCACCCTTTCTCTTTGCTTCTTTCCTGATGTGTTGCCCTTCCTGAGAGGATGCGCCTTGTCGGCGCGGACAGGACGGCTCCATCTTAGCTCTCAAACTCGGCCCTGAGGACCTTGATGACATTATCGACGGTCTCCTCCTCGAGGTCGGCCTTCTCGATAAGCATTTCGCGCGGAGCGTTGAGCACCTGGCGGGCCGTGTCGAGGCCTATCTTCTTGATGGCTTCGATGACCCACTGGTCGATCTCGTCGGAGAACTCATCGAGGTAGATGTCCTCCTCGGCCTGGCTCTCGTCGAGCTCGCGGAAGACGTCGATGGTGTAGCCCGTGAGCATACTTGCCAGCTTGATGTTGAGACCGCTGCGTCCGATGGCGAGGCTTACCTCCTCGGGCTTGAGATAGACCTCGGCCTTCTTGTTCTCCTCGTCGATGGTGAGCGAGCTGACGCGGGCCGGGCTGAGGGCACGCTGGATGAAGAGTTTGGTGTTGGCCGTCCAGGAGATGACGTCGATGTTCTCGCCACCGAGCTCCTTGACGATGCCATGTACGCGGCTACCGTGCACACCGACGCAGGCTCCCACCGGGTCGATGCGGTCGTCGTAGCTCTCCACGGCGATCTTGGCGCGGTCGCCCGGCATGCGTGCCACGCTCTTGATGGCGATCAGGCCGTCGGCAATCTCGGGCACCTCGGCCTCCAGCAGACGCTCCAGGAAGGCGGGCGCCGTGCGCGAGAGGATGATCTTCGGATTGTTGTTGGTGTTGTCCACGCGCAGGATGACGGCACGGATGGTGTCGCCCTTGTGGTAGTTGTCGCTCTGTATCTGCTCCGTCTTCGGCAGCAGCAGCTCGTTGTTCTCGTCGTCCACGAGCAGCACCTCGCGCTTCCAGACCTGATAGACCTCGGAGGAGATGACCTGGCCCACGCGGTCCTTGTACTTGTTGTAGAGCGAGTCGTGCTCCAGCTCCAGCACCTTGGCGGCCAGCGTCTGGCGCAAGTTGAGAATGGCGCGGCGGCCAAACTTCGCGAAGTCGATGCGCTCGGAGACCTCCTCGCCCACCTCGTAGTCGGGCTCGATCTTCTGAGCGTCCGTGAGCGACACCTCCTTGTACTCGTCCTTCACCTCGCCGTCGGCCACGACGATGCGGTTGCGGTATATCTCAAAGTCGCCCTTGTCAGGGTTGACGATGACGTCGAAGTTCTCGTCGGAGCCGAATATCTTCGCTATCACGCTGCGGAAGCTCTCCTCCAGCACGCTAACGAGGGTGGCACGGTCGATCTTCTTGGTGTCCTTAAACTCCTTGAAGGTCTCGATCATGTTCGGCATGTCTTCTTTTTTTCTTGCTGCCATAGCTTATTTGAAACTTATAATGTATTTCGTGTACTTTACCTCATTCATGTCGTAGTCGTAGTCCACGTCCATCATCACGGGACGCTTCTTACCCTCTACCTTTACTTTCTCCGGCACGGAGACCGTGAAACGCGGGGTTTCCACGGCCTTGAGCGTGCCCTTCACTTTCTTGCCATCCTGTGTGAGGACCTCCACCTCGTTGCCGATGTTGTTCACATACTGCTGGGGTACCTTGAAGGGCTGGCCCAGTCCGGTGGATCCCACCTCCAGCTCGTAGTCCTCTTCGTCACGGCTCAGATGGTCCTCGATGTAGCGGCTCAGATCCGCGCAGTCGTCCACCCACACGCCATCGGCGTGGTCTATTTCTACGACGATGCGATCGTCGGTGCCAACCTGAACATCTACGAGGAAGTATTCCTTCCCCGCAAGCCATTCCTCAACTAATCTTTTTACGACGTTCTTGTCTATCATAAACGTTTATATAAATAAAAATGAGGAGCTTCCGCAAGCCCCTCATTCCTCTGAACGGTGCAAAGGTACGAAGAAAATCGCACTTGGCCAAACTTTTCCGTTGTTTTCTGCCTCGTTTGCCTGCTTTTCTGGGTCCCCACGTGGTCGCGTGCCATTTTAGGGCCTCTGAACTCCTTGGCGGGTATCTATTTCAACGGACGCCTGAGGGTGGAAAACGGGGCACCTTCCGTGGGGTAACTTACCTATCACCATGATGGTTGCTTGTCTCTTGCCTCGATCCTAACTTATTCCCAAAGTCGCAGTTGGTGGTCCCTATAGTTCGCTGCCTGTGGGCTTTCCTATTTCCAGTCTGTAGGCTCTCTGGTTCGCGGTCTCCGGTTAGGTGCCTGCCCCGCATCGTAATAACATAATAACGTTTAACGTTTTTATTTTGACGTGCGCTTTTTCTCGTTGTCACACGTCACGTTGTCACATTGTCACGTTTTTGATGTGGCGAGAGGAATGGCTGCGACCTTACATTTTAACGTTAAACGTTAACATGTTATGATGACCCTCCTTTTCTGTCCTCTCAGCGGTCTGCGCCCTTCGTTTCTCCTTATTATATTATATTGCCTCTACTCTACTTTATTCTACCGTACTCTATTATGTCCCTTCTCTGCTCTGTTTGCCGAAATGGTTGACGCACAATGCGGTCTGTGTTTGTGGGCAGCTCGGAAGACCGCTCGATGGTGGGAGAAGGGAAGGTAAAAGATCTGGAAATGGGTCATGGAACACTCTATTTCTCTGTCAAACTACAGCATATCGGATGTAATGAGAATGTAATATTGGGTTGATTTAGCGCAAGATACCTATAAAAAGAGGGCATTTTCTTGCACAAATAGGGTGTTGATGTGCAAAAAAGGGTGGATTTCTTCAAGATTTATTTGTGTAAACGAAATTTTTTCCGTTCCTTTGCACCCGAAATTTTGAAAGAGAAAACAAAGTAACAACATTTTAACAAGATTATCATGTCAGAAATTGCAGCACAGGTTAAGAACATTATCGTAGATAAGTTGGGTGTAGATGCAGAGGAGGTCACTCCGGAGAAGAGCTTCACCAACGATTTGGGTGCCGACTCTCTCGACACTGTCGAGCTCATCATGGAGTTTGAGAAGGAGTTTGGTATCTCCATCCCCGACGATCAGGCAGAGAAGATCTCTACCGTAGGCGACGCCATCGCATACATCGAGAACAACGCTAAGTAAGCGTCTTCTGTCTCTACGGTATCGTTTTTTACATTAGGACAGACACATATATTGGGTGTCGGGCGTCAGGCGTCAGGTGTCAGGTGTGGATAGCCCGGCTAAGGGCAAATTCGCTACTTACGACACTGTAAGCCCCGCACGGCGCCCAATATACGTTTTCATCAATCGATAAGACACTATATACATGGAACTGAAAAGAGTTGTCGTAACGGGTCTCGGCGCTGTCACCCCGCTGGGAAACACTCCCGAGGAGACTTGGGAGAACATGGTCAAGGGTGTGAGCGGCGCAGCTCCGATCACGCTGTTCGATGCCACCAACTTCAAGACCCAGTTTGCCTGTGAGGTGAAAAACTGGAATCCCAACGAGTGGATCGACCGCAAGGACGCCCGCAAGATGGACCGCTACGCACAGTTGGCCATGGCCAGTGCCGTGCAGGGTGTGAAGGACAGCGGTCTCGACCTCGACCAGGTCGATAAGAACCGCGTCGGCGTGATCTATGGTGTAGGTATCGGCGGTATCAAGACGTTTGAGGAGGAGGCTTCCTACTACGCTCTCAACAAGGAGAAAGGTCCCCGCTTCTCGCCGTTCTTCATCCCGAAGATGATCGCCGACATCGCCGCTGGACAGATCAGCATCCACTTCGGCTTCCACGGACCCAACTTCACCACCACCAGCGCCTGTGCCTCTTCGACCAATGCGCTGGCCGACGCTTTCAACCTGCTGCGCCTCGGCAAGGCCGACGTGATCGTGGCCGGTGGTGCGGAGGCTGCCATCTGCGAGTGTGGTGTGGGTGGCTTCAACGCCATGAAGGCCCTTTCGACGCGCAATGATGACCCGACCCACGCCAGCCGTCCTTTCTCGGCCAGCCGCGACGGATTCGTGATGGGCGAGGGTGCCGGCTGCCTCATCCTCGAGGAGCTGGAGCACGCCAAGGCGCGCGGAGCCAGAATCTACGCCGAGATGGTGGGCGAGGGCGAGAGTGCCGACGCTTATCACCTCACGGCTTCCCATCCCGAGGGACTGGGTGCGAAACTGGTGATGGAGGCCGCCCTGGCCGACGCCCAGATGCAGCCGGAGGATATCGACTATATCAACGTACACGGCACGTCCACCCATGTGGGCGACATCTCCGAGGCCAAGGCCATCAAGGAGGTCTTCGGCGAGCACGCCTACAAGCTCAATATCTCCTCCACGAAGTCAATGACGGGCCACTTGCTCGGAGCTGCTGGAGCCGTAGAGGCCCTGGCCTGCGTCAAGGCCGTGAGCGAGGACATCGTTCCCCCGACCATCAACCACGACGAGGAGGACAAGGACCCGGAGATCGACTACGCACTCAACTATACTTTCAACCAGGCACAGAAGCGTACCGTTCGTGCAGCCCTGAGCAACACGTTCGGCTTCGGCGGACACAACGCCTGCGTTATCTTCAAGAAGTATGCTGAATAATCTGATTGACAGGATTAAGCTCCCTTTCCGCAAGGACAAGGAGCTTTTCTTGTCTCTCCATAGGATCACCGGCATCTGGCCCCATCATATCGAATACTACAAGATTGCGCTGCTCCATAGCAGCATCGCGCGGCGCAACGAGAAGGGAAAGCCCATGAACAACGAGCGGCTGGAGTTTCTCGGCGACGCCGTCCTCGATGCGGTAGTAGGCGATATTGTGTTTCGTCACTTCCCTGGTAAGCGGGAGGGATTTCTCACCACCACGCGCTCCAAGCTCGTGCAGCGCGAGACCCTCAACCACTTGGCCAAGGAGATGGGTATCAACAAGTTGATCCTCTCCAGCGGCCACCAGTCCGGCCACAACAGCAACATGGCGGGCAACGCCTTCGAAGCCCTTGTCGGTGCTATCTATCTCGACAAGGGCTACGACGCCTGCATGCGCTTCATGGAGCGCCAGATCCTGGGCGAGATGATCAATATCGACAAACTCGCCTACAAGGAGGTCAACTTCAAGTCGAAGCTCATCGAATGGTGTCAGAAGAACCGGGTGCAGCTCAACTTCAAGTTGCTGGGCAATGAGACCAGCGAGGAGGGAGCCCCCGTCTTCCACTTCGTCGTGATGCTGGAGGACGTGGAGGGTTGTGACGCACGCGGCTATTCTAAGAAGGAGAGCCAGCAGAAGGCGTCGAAGGACACGCTCCGCAAGCTCCGCAAGGACACGAAGTTTCTCGACCGCGTGTTTGCCTCGAAGGAGAACCGGACGAAGATGGAGGAGGAACCTGTCGGCCTCGTGCCTTCGGTAGATGAGACCGAGAGTTTCATCGTCGGCGACAAGCCGAAGGAGGACCGGAAGCACGTCTCGCCCTTCCAGGAGGAAGTCTTTAGGGAGCAGCCTGCACCTGCCGACCGCCGCAGGAAGCGCACGGAGAAGTGCGTTGAGGATAGCGAGGAGACCAGTATGGATTCCCATGCCGCCCAAGATCAGAAGGATGGCGAGCCTCAGGCTATGACCTCGCATTCCGCAGACGCTGAAGAGCCCTCACGCCAACCTGACCGCGAAGACATCATCGCCATGGCAGAGGCTGAGGCATTCAAGAGTTGAAACAATCGAGTCTGCGGGTAGCAGCACCTGATGCGCCCGCCGATTCATCATTCCTTTTATTCTTTATTATGAGCAACACGTTCAAAGGTTTCGCAGCGGGTATTATCGCTGCGATTTTCTATGGTACAAACCCCTTGGGCACGCTATTCCTCTACCAGGACGAGATCACCCCTACGTCGGTCCTCGTCTGGCGCTACGCCATTGCCTCGCTGCTGTTCCTTGCATGGATGATGGCGAAGCGGGAGAGTTTTCATCTGCGCCTCGGGCCCGCCATCCGCATGGCCGTCCTGGGCACATTCATGGCCATGTCCTCGGCCACGCTCTACCTCAGTTTCAAGTACATGGATGCAGGAATCGCCAGTACGATCCTCTTCAGCTACCCCATCATCACGGCCGTACTGATGACGGCGTTCTTCCATGAGCGCATCACCTGGTCCACCACCTTCTCCATCCTCCTGGCCGTCACGGGCATAGGACTGCTCTATCGTGGTGGCGACAATGCCACGCTCTCCACGGTAGGCGTGGCGCTGGTCCTGCTTTCGTCGCTCTTCTACGCCTTCTACATCATCGGCGTCAACCAGACCCACACAGGGCTCTCCGCCATCCAGTTTACGTTCTGGGTGGTCTTGTTCGGCTTGATCTCCCTGCTCGTCCTGTCCGTCATCATGGGCGAGCAGATCCAGGTGCTCTCCACTCCGAAGCAATGGGCCTGTGCTGCTCAGTTGGCCTTGCTACCCACGGTGCTCAGCCTCTACTTCATGAATATTGCCATCGAGAAAGTCGGCAGTACGCCCTCCGCCATCATGGGTGCTGTGGAGCCTGTCACGGCCGTCTTCATCGGCGTGCTCATCTTTGGCGAGTCCTTCTCCCTGCGCCTCTTCGTCGGCATAGTGCTCATCCTCTCGGCCGTCATCCTGCTGGTGCTTTCCAAGAAAAAGAAGAACGTCGAGAGCCATGAGGAGCGTCCTCTGCGGGCCAAGCGTCGCTGACGCCTTTTCACCTCTGGCGCTGCCTGCGGCTTGGGCGGCTGTAGTTTACCCTGCTTTGCCTGATCATCGTTTCCGCAGATAGGACTACAACGCCTTCCGCGCCGTATGAGGCCCGTAGTGGCCCTTCTAAGCAACGAAAACCACTTTGCTTGATATGACAAGGCCTTCCCTGCCAGCGTGGCAGAGAAGGCCTTAAATGTTACCTATCTATACTTTATGCGAGATAAAGTCTATGGTATTGTGATGCGCAGACCCTTACTTGATCACGTCCATGGGGTCGAGCATGTGCTTCGGATCGAGGATGGCGTCGAGCTTCTCCTTGGTCAGAATCTTGTCTCTGAGCACGAGATCATAGACAGAAGCGCCCGTCTCCAGAGCCTCCTTGGCGATCTTCGTGCTGTTCTTGTAGCCGATGTACGGGTTGAGAGCGGTGACGATACCGATGCTGTTGCGCACGGTCTCGGCATTGTGCTCGGCATTGACCGTGATACCATCGACGCAACGCTCACGCAGCGTGTCCATGGCGCGGCCCAGCCAGGTCTGGCTCTCGATGATGCACTGGGTGATGACCGGCTCCATGACGTTGAGCTGGAGCTGTCCTGCCTCGGCGGCAATCATCACGGTGGTGTCGTTGCCAATCACCTTGAAGCAAGTCTGGTTGGTCACCTCGGGGATGACAGGGTTTACCTTGCCCGGCATGATGCTGGAGCCCGGAGCCATCGGCGGGAGGTTGATCTCGTGGAGACCGCAACGGGGACCAGAGGCCATGAGGCGGAGGTCGTTGCAGATCTTGGACAACTTCACGGCCAGACGCTTCAGCGCGCCGCTATAGCTCACGTAGTCGCCCGTGTCGGGAGTAGCCTCGACGAGGTCCTTGCCGAGGGTGAAGTTCTCGCCCGTCAGCTCGGCCAGTTTCTTCGTGCAGAGCTCAGCGTAGCCCGGGACGGCGTTGAGACCCGTACCGATGGCCGTGGCGCCCATGTTGATCTCGAGCATCAGCTCCACATTGCGGTTGAGGTTGCCGATCTCCTCCTCAAGGGTATTGGCGAAGGCCGTAAACTCCTGTCCGCTCGTCATGGGGACGGCGTCCTGCAGCTGTGTGCGGCCCATCTTGATGTTGTTCTTGAACTCCTCGCCCTTCTTGCGGAAAGAGGCCACAAGACGCTCCAGAGCGGCTACGAGCTGCTTGTTCATCTCGATGAAGGTGAGGCGGATGGTGGTGGGATAGACGTCGTTGGTGGACTGACCGCAGTTGCAGTGGTCGTTGGGCCAGCAGTGCTGGTAGTCGCCCTTCTCGTAGCCCATCAGCTCGAGGGCACGGTTGGCAATCACCTCGTTGGCGTTCATGTTGACCGACGTGCCGGCACCACCCTGCACCATGTCGGTGACGAAGTTCTCATGAAACTTGCCGTCGATGATCTCGCGGCAGGCGCGGCACATAGCGTCGGCCACGTCGTCAGGAAGCTGACCCAGCTCGTGGTTGGCCTCGGCAGCAGCGAGCTTCACGTATGCAATGGCCTTGACATACTCGGGATAGTCGCACATGTGCTTGCCCGAAATCTTGTAATTGTTGATGGCGCGCTGAGTCTGCACACCATAGTAAGCCTCGGCGGGTACCTGGAGCTCACCCAAGAGGTCGCTCTCTACACGAAACTTCTTCTCGTTCTCGTTAGCCATTTTGATTTTTGTTTTTAATTATTTATTGATTTTTTATTTGCTCTGCAAAAGTAGCCAAAACAAATGAACCCACCAAATGTTTTCTATTAAATTAAGGATGGTTCTGAAATTTAGAACCTTGTGTGCGCTCTCAGATGGCAGCATCTATCAAGAAAGCGGGCGAGGATGCTCTCCCCGCCCGCTCTGTAGTCTATAGGCTTAGCTACTTGCTTCTGCTCGTAGCTTACTATTTTTTCTTGCTCTTGTGCTTCTTCTTGTCGTCGTCGGTTTCGCCGTAGCCATAACCATAGCCGTAGCCATAGCCGTAGCCATAACCATATCCGTAGCGGTGGTAGCCCACGCGGGTCTCCGTGCCGTTGAGGATGAGGGCCATGTTGCGATACTTGCCTGCGTTGTAAAGGCGCTGGAGCTCCTTGAGCAAGGAGCGGTCGAGCAGTCCGGCGCGCACGATGAAGATCGTTCTGTCCACGTAGCTCGAGATGATCTCCGTATCGGCGACGACTTCGATAGGCGGACAGTCGAGCAGGACGTAGTCGTACTGGCTGCGAACCTCTTCCAGCAAGTCCTTCAAGCGGCCGTTGCCCAGCAGCTCGGTGGGGTTCGGCGGCACAATGCCGACTGGCAGGATGCTCAGGTTCTCATTGCCCTTGTAGGTATGGATGAGCTCGTGAAGGTCCGTCTCCTTACCCGTGAGGTAATGGGTCAGACCGACCTGCGGCGATCCGATCAGGGCCGAGGCCATGGCCTTACGGATATCGCAGTCGATGATGAGCACCTTCTTCTGCTTGATGGCCAGCGACATGGCGATATTGGCCGAGAGATAGGTCTTACCACTACCCGAGTTGAAGGAGGTCATGATCATCACGTTGTCCTTTCTGTCCTCAGAAATGAGGAACTCGAGCTTCGTACGGAGCACGCGGAAGGCCTCGTTCATCACGTTGCGCTTGCCCTCCTGTACGACGATCTGCAGCTTGTCACGACGCTTGTTGCGACGCTGCCACCACTTGCGCTTGCCTGTATAAGGTATCTCTCCGATAAACGGTATGGTGAGACCCTCGATATCCTTGCGGCCGCGCACGGTGGTGTTCATGCTCTCGCGGAGGTAGAACAGTCCGATAGGCAACATCAGACCCAGGGCCAGGGCGATGAGCAGGATGTTGCGGTGGTTGGGCGAGATGGGATAGGCGTTGCCAAACGGGGCGGTGATGATGCGGATGTTGTAGGCGGTGAAAGCCTGGTTCATCTCGTTCTCCTCGCGCTTCTGGAGCAGGAAGAGGTAGAGTTGCTCCTTGACCTGCTGCTGACGGCCCACGCTCGTGAGGTACTTCTCCTGCTTCGGGCTGGAGGCGATTTTCGCTGTGGCCTGGTTCTCGTTCTGCTGCGCGTGGCTCAACTGCAGGTCGATCGTGCTGCAGAGGTTGTCGATGCCCTCCAGGATGAGCTTGCGGATCTGGGCCAGCTGCTCGTCGTAGTCGCTCACGATGGGGTTGCGCTCCGAGGAGTTGGCGATGAGCGAGTTGCGCTGGAGCAGGAGCGTGTTGTATTCTGCGATCTGCTGCTCAATGCCCGTCGATTCCAGTCCGGCATTGGTAGGCAGGAGCTTGCGCGACTTGGCACCGCGCGTCAGCATGCCCTTTACGTATTGTGCCATGGAGCGCTGCGTGTTGAGGGCCAGCACTTGCTTTTGGCTCTCCTGCGACTGCTGCATGGACATCTGCGAGGCAGCCTGTACGGACGGCAGCAGGTTGCTGCTCTTATAGCTGGAGATGTCGCTATCGATACCGCTCAGCTCGCGCTCGATGATAGCCAGGCGCTCGTTGATAAACTTCGTCGTGGCGATCGTCAACATGTTCTTGTCTCTCACCCAGCTCTCCTTATAGACCGTAATGAGGGTGTTGATGATGTCGTCGGCGCGGTAGGGCTCTTTGTCCTTATAGGAAATGCGGACCAGGGTGGACATCTTGTCCGTCAGTTCCACCGACAAGTTTCTTTGCACGCCCTCCGTCTTGGTGTAGAGGTCGGTGCGTGTCACGAGGATTGGATCTTTCGTATGGGTGACAAATGAGCCGTAGTACTGTGTCGGTGTGACCAGCACATTGCCCACCGGCGTACCGATAATGGTGCTTGTGCGGCCCGTCACGGTCACCTCCGGACTGCCGACCGGCTTGCCGTTGCGCATAAAGTTGGACAGTTTCACCACGCCGTTGGGCTGCAGCTCCATCTGCATGGCTGCCGACTCATGGTCGCCCAGTCCCATCATGCGGACGTTGGCCGGGAGCGAGCGTCCGTAGAGGATGTTCTTGTGCCAGCGGCCCTCCATCGTATAGTTCATGTCAAGGTTCAGGCGCTTCACGGTCTCCAGCACGTTGGAGGGAGCCTGGATGGCAGCCATCTCGTTGTTGACGTTGCTCTGGTCGGGGTTCTGACCCAAGTTGGCGAACATCGCGTTGAGGTCCTTGCCACGCTGCGGGCTGTCCTCCTTGATGACGACGAGCGCCGTGCGTTGGTAGGTGTTGGGCGTGATCTTCAGATAGTACCATCCTGCTGCGCCAAAGAGTATGACGGACAGGAGTATCCAAAACCAGTTGCCAAGCACGATGTCCAGGAGCATGCGCAGGTTGAATCCGCCATTCTCGAGTTCGTTGTTCTCGGCTGTTGCTGAGTAGTTCTTTTCGCTTTCTAAGCTATTGTTTGTTGCCATTTCCTTTTTGAGAGTAAGTTTACCAATTCTTGATAAGCATCGTCACACTCATGGCCAGGGAGGCCATGGAGACCCAGAAGGCAGACGAGCGGAAGGTGTTGCCGTTGACTGTGCTCTGGCGAGCGCGCGTCGGGTTGGGGTCCACGTAGATGATGTCGCCCTGCTTCAGGTAGTAGGCCGGCGAGCTTGTGATGTCCTGACCCGAGAGCATGTTGATATTATAGACCTTGCGCTCGCCGCCCTCGGTACGAATCACCGTCACGTGGTCGCGCTGGCCGTAGATGGTCAGGTCGCCCGCGCGGCTGATGGCGTCGAGGATGGTCTCGCGGTCGTTTTCGAAGTTATACTGTCCCGGCTTGTTCACTTCGCCCAGCACGGAGAAGTGAATGCCACCAAACTCCACCGACACGACGGCGTCCTTGACCAGGTCTTCCTTGAACAACTGCTCTTTGATGGTCGAGGCGACTTGTTCGCGCGACAGGCCACCCACATGGACCTTGCCCAGCACGGGGAAGTCGATGTCGCCCTTGCTGTCGATGGTGTAGAGCACGGTGTATTGGTTGCTGCTCGCCGTGCGCGTATTGGAAGTTGTTCCGCTGGAGAGCATCACGCCCTGCGAGAGCGTGAAGAGTGAGGAAAGCTGCGGGTTGCGGCTTGTCACGATGATGGAGAGTTTGTCGCCAGGCTGGAAAGTGATGGGCTTAGACTGAGAAACGGTCTCGGAAAATCCCGGACCGTAGTCCTGAAAGTAGGAGATGTTTTGTGTTTCGGAACAGCCTGTCAGCATCAATACGGCTAACAGGGTGGCGAATAGGCTGGAAAGGAGCGTTTTCTTGCGCATCATGTATTTTTTTAAGTTTGTGGCCAATTCCATCAGGCTCTTTTTCCATAAAAACGCGCTGGATGGGCGGACCGATGTTCTTTCAATACTTGTAGGCCGCAAAGTTACGGAAATTTTACCTCTCTTGCAAGTTTTTGTTTCTTAACTCGCATGAAGCCCTTGATTTTTAACTTTTCACCCCTCCCTACTCTATGCTTTTTGCAAGTTTTCCTTTCTGAACTCTTGGGCAGTTCACATGAAAAGGGCTTGGAGGACCTTCGGGATGGTCTCGGGATGCCTTCGGGATGGACGCTAAACTTCGTCCATCCCGAAAGTGTTTTCTGTCGTGCTTCGCTTGCGTGCACCTGCCGGACCTATTTCCGGACTATCATCTTCACGGTGCGTCCGTCGGCGAGGCGTACGATGTTGATGCCTTTGGTGGGCGACTGCAGTTGTCGTCCGTCGGGCGTGTAGTAGGCCACGGGAGTAGCGTCCTTGTTGACTGTGAGGGCCGAAACGCCATCCGTCTCGCCACCAACCTTTGCCTTACGGGCGTTGACGACCTCTCCTGTCGTGCTGTCGATAAGCAGGGCCACGGCGCGCAACTTGTAGTTTTGCTGGCCTGCGAGGATGCTCTTCGCCTTGCACGTCTGCGAGTCCTTCGACAGGTCGAAGCGGAAGGTGTATTCATAGTCCTTGTCGGCCTCGATCTGTTCCGGCAGGCTGCCTTCGATGAAACTGGGTCCGCTGAATCCTATGGCCACCATGTTGTAGGTGAGGTCATAGACGTAGCCGTCGCCCTGCGTGAACTGTTCCATGTCGGTGTCGGTGTATTCCGTGTTGTTGGGATAGTAGTTTTTCTGCGTCCAACTGTCCTCCTCGCCGCTCAGTCCGTCGGCGGTGAGGATGAAGCCCAGCTGATAGGGGTTGGCCTGCACGGGCAGCGGGAAGCGTACTGTGGCCTTGCATTCCACCTCCGAGGCGTTGTCCTCCGCATAGTTGGCTGCTAGGTTGATGTCGGCAGGCGCCAGTTGGTCGCACGCCTTGGCATAGGTCTCGTTCAGCAGGAAGTGGGTGCTGGGCTCATCACCGCTATAGGGATCGGTGGGGTGTACGCGGTCTATGTATGCGCTGGGGAAAGAGGCCGTGCCATTGGGGAACTCCGGTCCCTCGTCGCCTCCGGCAAACTCCATCGGGTCGCGGTTGTGGTAGCTCACGCCCACGAAGTCGTCGCCCAGGAGCGCGTCCATATTCTCCAGTCCCACAAATCCCTTCGGGCACCAGCCACACCATGTGCCTGTGTATTCCTCCAGCAATGCGCGCTTGGTAGGTACGAAACTCAGACTGTGGATGGTGCTCGAGGCGCTGGGGAGCGCGTTTTGGTTGGCCTCGCTATCGACTTTTGTCACCTGGATGGTGAAGGGGAAGTCGCCAGCATGGGGCAGCGCGTCGGCGGTCAGCGTGACGGTGGCCGAGGCATTGTAGTGTGCCGGCAGGGCCTTGTCCAGCGTGATATGTTTCTCCACGGGGCTATCCGACTCGCCAGGAGCGTTGTAGGCCACGTCAATGGAACTGACGGGCTGGCTTCCCTGGTTGCGGATGTTGAAAGTCAGCGTGTTGCTGCCTTCTCCTACCTTGAAGTATTGATCGTTCAGCGTGGGCGAGACCGATCGTGCCGGCAGGCCATCGATGAGCACCTGCATCGCCAGCATCATGTTGCGGTCGGCGGAGACGGAACTGAATCCCTCGTAGTAGGATCGGGTAGTGTGGAGGTAGAAGTAGTTGGGGTTGGTTCCGCTGATGGTTGTGATGGGCTTTGACACCTTCTCGTCCATCTCGAAGGAATAGCCTACATAGACGCCCTCGCTGGTGATGGTGTAGGGAGAGTCGAACGTCACGTCGATGAAGCCTGGTCCGGGTGTGAATGACTTTACCTCGATGTCGGGAGTGAAACTGTAGTCCGTCAGCTCCAGGCTCTTGCTGATCCACGCCTGTGCTTCGATGAGGTGGTCAATGTCATCGGGGAAGGGAATGCGTACACCCGTAATCTGGCTTCCGACGAGTCCTTGGTCGTTTTCGTCCACGGTCAACCTGACGGCTACGTCATAGCTTTCCATCATTCGGGTGCCGTAGCTTGTGAGAGGTTCTGTGCCGGTATAGCCACCATAGGGGGTGGTCTGTGCCGCAGCAGGGGCTGCTCCCATTAGTAGGGAGGCAGACAAGGCAAGTAAAGTCTTTTTCGTCATATTGTGGGTCTTTAATTGTTTTATTTCGCGTAATTGTCGCAAAGTTAGTGTTTTTTAGTGAGAGTTCCAAATAAATAATAGATTATCGTGGTTTTTTGTGGTGTTTTTTATAGAAGACAGGATGTTCAGAATCGTTTGGAGCCTTTGGCGAACCTTTCGCTTGACCTGGTAGGCAACTTGAATGTTGCCTCTATGTGATCGGTTCTGTTGATTCTGGACACCCTGCCTTGGGTGGGGTTATTATCCGAAGACGAAGTTGAGGACGAAGAGCACGGCGAGGACCACGAGCGTGATGTTGAGATCGCGCCACTTGCCCGTGAGGAGCTTGGTCAGGACGAAGGTCAGGATGCCGAAGCAGACTCCGTCGGCGATGCTATAGCAGAGCAACATCATGATGACTGTGACGAAACTGGGGAATGCCTCGGACATATCCGTCATTTCGATGTGCTTGATGCCGTCGAGCATCAGTACGCCGACGATGACCAGCGCACCACTCGTTGCCGCGCTGGGAATGAGCAGGAAGAGCGGAGCCAGGAAGAGGGCCACAAGGAAAAGAAGTCCCGTGACAAAGGAAGTGAGTCCGGATCGTCCTCCCTCGGCAATGCCGCTTGCACTCTCGACATAAGTCGTGATGGTGCTGGAGCCGAGCATGGCGCCACAGGTCGTACCGATGGCGTCGCTCATCATCGCCTCGCTGACATGAGGAATCGAACCATCGGGGCGCACATTGCCCGTCTTGTAGCACAGGCCGACGAGGGTGCCCACCGTGTCGAAGATATTGACGAGCAGCAAAGAGATGACCACCAGCACGGTCTTGATGTTCAGTAGCGAGGTGAAGTCAAACTGTAGAAATGTCGGTGCCACGCTCTTGGGCAGACTGACGGGAATCCAGCCGCTCTCCACCTGCGTCACACCCAGGGGAATGCCTATCAGCGTGGCAGCGATGATGCCATAGAACAAGGATCCTTTGACCCTGCGTGTCATCAGTACGGCGCTCAGCACGATGGCTATCCATCCCAGGATGGCCGTCGGCGTGAAGTCGCCCAGGCCTACGAAGGTGGCCTCGTTGGAGACGATGATGCCCGCGTTCTTCAGTCCGATGAAGGCGATGAACATTCCGATACCTGCCGAGACGGCGTAGCGCAGGTTGGTCGGGATGGCGTCCAGGATGCGCTCGCGCACGTTGAGGAAGGTGATGAGGATGAAGACCAGGCCCTCTATCAGCATGATGGCGAGGGCTTGCCGCCAGGAGTAGCCCATGGCCTGACACAGCGTGAAGGCGAAGAAGGCGTTCAGACCCATCGACGGAGCTTGGGCGAAGGGCAGCTTGGCCATGACGGCCAGCAGGATGGTGGCGATGGCCGAAGCAAGGGCGGTGGCGGTGAAGAGCGCGCCACGGTCCATGCCTGTGGCGCTGAGGATGGCTGGATTGACGGCGAGGATGTAACACATCGTCATAAACGTGGTGAGGCCGGCCACCAGTTCTGTGCGGACGGTCATCGTGCGGGCGTCAAAGCCAAATAGTTTTTCGAGCAAAGGCATTTTCTCTCTTATTCTTATAGTTTCATGGATTTATTTCACCCGTGAGGTGACGCTATTCCTAAGTCCCTTCATCGAGACGAGGAAGGCTTTGGCCGCGCCAAACTTCAGGTACATATCGAGTCGGACCGGTACGTGGTTGAGGTCGTCGGTGACATAGAAGCGGGCTATCTCCTTCCACTTCCCCTTCTCATACTCATAATAGGAGAGGCCGAGACAGCGGTAGGTGACGCCATTGTCGGCCCTCACCTTCGACTTGCCACGATACACGAGGCGGGCCGGGTCCTTTCCGTTACCGTCCACGATGGGGAAGTTGACCACCTCACCCTTCTTCCATTTTTCGGGCGAGAAGGAGCGGGCTCTCATGAAGATGCTCAGCATGTCATAGACACAACCGTCGTAGGTCTTCTTGATCCAATGGTGCTTGCCGTCGTTGTCGATGCGATGCTGGCGGGCGTGGGTCTTGCCGCCTCCGTAGCTGTAGAACACCTCATCGACGGTATAGCGCTTGCCCTCTCGCGCCCCTTTGCGATAGTAGAGCGGCTCCATCTGCTTGCTGTTGTAAGCCAGCAGGGTGTCGCGCAGGACGAAGTAGTCGTCAAGCTTGCCGTTGCCCCTCGTCGTGAGGCTGGTGCGGTAGGCGGGTTTCCCATGGTAGGCCGTGGCCACGGTATAGTAGGAGGCTGTACCGGCCTTGACCCAGACAAACTTCCAGTTGTAATAGAGGTTGTAAGTCAAGAACTCACCGCTTTGGAAAGCGGTGTTGCGAAACGTGCATTGTGCTGCTGCGCTGGTGACTACCATGACGAGCAGCGAAAGAATCAGTTTTCTCATCATCCTAATATTTTATACTGACCTAATAGGCTGTTTTATAGACTTGGAATGTTGATCGTGGGACAGACCTTCTATTCTATTTCCTGGACTGTCCCAAGACGCTCGCGGGTATTTCTATTCCCAATTTTGCGGCTCGCTCGGCATTTCTGTGCTTCAACTGCTGTCGCTGCTTGTCGGCCTTCTGCCGCACGAGCTCGTTGGGTTTCTGCTGGAATAGCGGCAGGGCATGGGGACTCCATGTCTCCGTCACGTCCCATTTGGCGCGACATTCTATCGCCTTCGGATAGTAATAGACCGCCTCGGGCTGTCGCCGACTGGCAAACTCTCCCGTGTCCCAGCGTCCGTTGTCGTTGTCGTCCTCGATCAGTCGCAGGTAGTAGGTACCCGGATGGACATAGAAGAAGTGGGCTGTGGCGTCGGTCGTGGCGATTTGTCGCACGACGTACCCCTGCTTGTTCAGCAGTTGCACGAGACATGGTTTGCCCGCCATTCCCGTCAGGGAGAGCGTCAGCGTGGCGTAGTCTTCCAGTTTATAGACGTTGAAGCCGAACTGCTCCGCTTTGGCCACCCGCCCGTAGATATCTGTGAAGGCGGCCGAGTCAATCTCCAGGCTGTATTCTGCCCCAGGCTCCCATTCGCCCACCAGTTCGTAGCGGCGTGGCGTGCCTGGTTTCTCGCCCAATAGATATTTGGCTTTATACCATAGCGTGTCGATCTTCTGATAGAGGTGTATCTTGGCCGTGTCGATCTCGGCGATGGGCACGGGCATGATGAATGCCAGGTTTTTGTCGGGATCCAGCTGTGAGGGCACGTCGTAGTCGGGCTCCAGCGTCAGATCGGGCATGATGGTCTGGTAGGGTTCGCCGCGCTCCTTGCGCTTGCGCTGCTCCTTCTCCCATTTCTTTTGGTTTTCAGCCTGGAGTTTCATTCTCCGCGCATACGGCACCTTGGCCAGCACCTGCAGGGTGTCGGTCTGTGGATGCAGCACGCCCGCCGTGTCGCAGACATTGTGGAGGACCGTCATGCGGAGCGTGTCGCTATTGACGAGGGCCGTGTCGCAGATCCAATAGGTGATGGTATCCTGGTTGAGCGAAGGTTCTACACGCAGGTCGCGGTCCGCGTCGAAGTTGAGACCTTTGACGACGGGCAGTTCCTTGTCGCCATAGGTGTAGAAGAGCGTGAAATAGTGTTCGTCCGAACGGTCCGCCTTGATGAAGTAGCGCTCAGTCTGCTCCTCAGTAAAGGCACGGAGCACGACGTCGTCGGGCAGGAAGTGGGTATAGCCCGTTGTGGTGATGTGGTCGATGTGGAGCGAGTCGCGCCAGATTGTGTCCTGACGGGTGTCGGGTTTCCACGAGGGTGTGAATATCTCGGGTGTGAACGCCATCTCCTCCGACTTCTGCGAGAAGTGATAGTCGTTGTTCTGGTCGCGGAGGGCATAGACGCGGTAGTCGCCCGCCTTCACGCCCTTGATGCAGAAGTGTCCTCTGCTGTCGGTACGCGCCACCCGCTGCATGGGCAGCGTGGCGAAAGCCGTGTCGTGGAGGTTGGCATAGAGACCGACGAGTATTCCCTTCACGGGCTCCAGGTCTTTGGCATTGAGTACATAGCCGGCTATCTCCAGCGTGTCAATCTCTTGTCCTGTGGAGAAAGTATAGGTATAGTTGCCCATAGGGTTGCCCTCGTTGTTGTCCGAGATGGCGTCGGAAAAGTCGATCGTGTAGGTGGTGTTGGGAATGAGCGAGTCCTGCAGTTGCACGCTGATGCGCTTTCCCTGGGCCTTGATGACCGGCGCTTCGAGTTGCGGCGGCGAGACGACCACGTTCTCCGTGGCGTTTTGCAGCACGATAAACTCGTCGAAGCCGATCAGGATGCGGCGGCTGCTCACGTCCGTAGCGCCTTCGGCTGGCGACGTGGCGACGACGCGTGGTGGCAACTCGTCGTACCATCCGCCGTCGGGCTGCCCCATCTTGGCGCAGGAGGTGAGGATGGAGAGAATCACGAAGGCTCCTAGGGAGAACCCGAGTCCTCCCCTCTTCATCCATTCGTATAGGCTCGTTGCCTTATCGTACTTCCTCATGTTCTCCTTATATATAATATACATTATAGCTTACGTCGGCTTCCATACCCAACTAACCCCTTTCACGCCCGAAGTTCTGCATCCCCGGGCTCTTTGCCGTTGAGCTCCAGCAGTTCGTCGATGTTCTTGCGGTTGTTGGAGAGTCGGGGCACCTTGTGCTGTCCACCCAGTTTTCCTTTGCGCTTGAGCCACTCGTTGAAGACACCCTTCCTTGCGACCACTACCTCCAGCTGCTGGAGCGTCACGTCGTTGAATCGCTTTGCCTCGTAGTCGCTGTTGATCTCCTGCAGCCGCTTGTCGAGGGCGGCGGCAAAGGCCGGGATGCTCTCGGGAGCCTTGGCAAACTCGATGAGCCATTGGTGGCGGCATTTGCCCTCGTCGTTCATGAAGACGGGGGCGGCCGTGTATTCGCTCACCACGGCCCCGGTCTCCTCGCAGGCGTAGGCCAGTCCCTTCTCGGCGTTGTCCATGATCAGTTCCTCGCCGAAGGCGTTGATGAAGTATTTCGTGCGCCCCGTGATGATAAACTTGTAGGGGTCGCGCGACGTAAACTGTACCGTGTCGCCTATCTCGTAGCGCCACAGTCCGCAACTCGTGGAGATGAGCATCGCATAGTTGCGGCCCAGTTCCACGCCTTCGAGGGGCACGATGTTGGGACGTTCGCTGCCCAGCTCGTCCATGGGCAGAAATTCGTAGAAGACGCCATAGTCGAGCATCAGCAGCATCGAGGCGTCTGTCGGGTCGTCCTGTATGCCGAAGAATCCCTCGCTGGCGTTGTAGGTCTCCATGTAGTGCATCCCCGGTTTGGTGATGATGCGCTCGTATTGTGAACGATAGGGGGTGAAGGCTATGCCGCCATGGAAGAAGACTTCGAGGTTGGGCCACACCTCCTCCAGATGTTCCTTGCCGCTCAACTCCAGGACGCGCACGAGGACGCTCAGCATCCACGACGGCACACCCGAGATGTTGGTGACGTTCTTGTTCATTGTCTCGCGGGCGATGCGGTCGCGCTTCAGCTCAAAGTTGCTGATGAGCGCCGTCTCCTTCTTGGGCACGCGGATGAAGTTGACCAGCGGGTTGATGTTTTCGATGAGGATGGCGCTCAGGTCGCCGACCAGCGAGTTGGGCAGGTCGTAGTTGGGCGAATGGCTGCCGCCGAGTATCAGCGAGCGTCCTTCGAAGATGTGGCTTTCGGGATGGTTGCGCAGGTAGAGGGCCACGACGTCGCCTCCGCCCTGGTAGTGGAGGTTCTTCAGACCCTCCGGCGTCACGGGGATAAACTTGCTTTTGTCGTTGGTTGTCCCCGACGACTTAGCATACCATTTCACCTCGCCTGGCCACAGGATGTTCTTCTCGCCGTGGCGCATCCGGTCGATGTCGCCCTTCAGCTCCTCGTAGGTGTTGACGGGTATGAATTTGGCAAAGTCCTCATAACCCTTCATCATCGGGAAATAGTGTGACTGGCCGTACTCCGTCTCCTTGCCACGGCTGATGAGGTAGCGCAACACCTCATTCTGAAGGGCCGCGCCACCTTGTTTATAATGTTCCAGCTCTTTCCAACGCGGTCGGAAGTATAGCTTGCTTATGATACTTGTCAGACTCATTGCCTAAGAGTACAGTTTCTTTGAATGTGCAAATTTACCCTAAAAATAGCGGAAAGCCTTACATTTTACGTTTTTTAATATGAAGGCATGTTTTAGCGATGTGCTTCTAAGAGAATATGTGCCATTGTTAAATGTGGATAATTGTATTGGGGGGGGGTAGATGGTGCTAATTGGAAATGTTGTAATTTTGCAGTCGCAAAAAAATGTTGAACTATTAGATTCTTGGAAAAGGGCGGTTGCCATAAGTTCTTGAGAGCAAGTCCTCGTGCAGCTCGTTGGCGCCGTCTTTGAGAAGTGATCGTGCTTTGGCGAAGAAAGAACAGGATAACTTTTTGCTTTAGCGGCTTTGGCTATCGCCTGCCCTGTTCGCCAGGTCTTTAGACCATACGGACAGAACACGTTTTCTTGGCCTGTCTATTCGTCCAGTTGCAGACTGATATAGTCCTCGTGGATGACCAGACTTTTGATTGGTACATACCCCAATTCGGGATAAAATAGCGATCAGTTGCATGTGAAGACAGATACGCGAATTCTCTTCCCATGCCATCAGGCATGGGCAATATATAAAGAA
>OLQA01000019.1_pt1 | contig 138082 bp, 126 predicted proteins | sample 1673151 | NCBI WGS metagenome assembly OLQA01 (sample SAMEA3136760, study PRJEB25190) | human gut metagenome | biome: human gut; feature: human-associated habitat; material: faeces | place: Austria | collected 2013
AGGCAGGGCAGAGGAAGCGCCGATATTTTTTATCTGCACCCTTTACACAAAGCTTGACTTTTACGGAGTACATGGTATTATGAATCCAGTTAGTTCTAAAAAGAACTATGCGAGGTGGTGTATATGAATCGTATCATTGAATATCTGATTATAGGGAGAAAGCTGAATAAAACGTACAACAGATACCTGGGTGAGGTCAGTGAGATTTACGGCCTGAACCGGATGGAAATCAACGTCCTTTTATTTCTGTATAATAATCCCGGCTACGATACGGCTTCGGATATTGTGGAACTGCGTTCCTTTCCCAAATCCAATGTTTCCAAAGCTGTTGATGTTCTGACAGGGCGTAATTACCTGGAAGGAATTACAGATAAGGAAGACCGCCGGATCATACATCTGCGGATATGCCCTCCTGCTCTTGACGCTGTCAGGGCGGCCAGGAAATGTCAGGAGGATTTTCTTCAATATATTTGCAGAGGGGTTACAAAAGAAGAAATGAAGGTAGTGGATCACGTTATATCCGTTATATCCCAAAACCTGAAGGAGAATTAAAAGATGTTGGAAAAATTAATCGTATGTATTGTTGCCGGCCTGGGAGCCGGTATCGGCACAGGGTTTGCGGGAATGTCCGCTGCTGCCGTTATTTCACCCATGCTCATAACCTTTCTGGGTTTTCCCGCTTATGAAGCCGTAGGCATCGCCCTTGCTTCCGATGTTCTGGCCTCCGCAATTTCCGCCTATACCTATGGGAAACACAAAAACCTGGATGTGAAAAACGGAATTATCATGCTCATTTCCGTCCTTGTTTTTACTCTCGTCGGAAGCTTCGTCGCCTCCAAAGTCCCCAACCGGTCCATGGGAAGCTTTTCCGTGGTCATGACATTTCTGCTGGGCATCAAATTTCTGGTAAAGCCCGTCATGACTACCAAAGAGACACAGGCCGATAAGGATACACGAACCAAAATCATCCAGTCACTTCTCTGCGGAGCCCTGATCGGATTTATCTGCGGCTTTATCGGAGCCGGCGGCGGAATGATGATGCTTCTTATCCTCACCAGCGTTCTGGGCTATGAACTGAAAACGGCAGTAGGAACCAGCGTCTTTATCATGGCCTTCACGGCATTTACCGGCGCGGTTTCCCACTTTACCATCGGAGGGATTCCTGATATTCCTGCCCTGCTGCTCTGTATCCTTTTCACGCTTATAGGGGCAAGGCTGGCCGCCCGGTTTGCCAATAAGGCATCTGCCAAAACTCTGAACCGGGCTACGGGAGGTGTGCTTACCCTCCTGGGTCTGGTAATGATCGTCATGAATTTTCTGCCGGCCTGACAAGCTCATAGCTTTCTTTTATCATGCGCCGGACATCCCTGTCCGGCACAGAGCCGTCAAGGATCACCGTATTCCAGTACCGTTTATTCATATGATATCCCGGCAGTACGCCGGGATAAGCGTCCCTCCAGAATTGGATCCATTCGGGATCGCATTTCACATTTACCTGGACAAGGCCGTTTCTTTCATATATATAAGCAAAGGTTTTTTTATTGCCTTTACACCTCATTACCGTCCAGTTGTCATCATGAAAGGGATAATCTTCGTAGACGCCCTTGAATGTGAGGCAAAAGGCTATCATTTCTTTTCTTGTTTTCATCCTTCTTCCCCCTCTTTTATCAAAAGCTTAAAAATCCCAGATGCTCCAGAAGTATTTTGGTTCCCATCAGGATCAGAATAATACCGCCCGCCAATTCTGCCTTTGCTTTGAATTTCGTGCCGAATACATTTCCGATTTTAATTCCGAGGACACTTAAGAAAAAGGTTATCGTACCAATAAAGGATACGGCCGGTACAATGTCCACATTGAGAAAAGCAAAGGTGACTCCCACCGCAAGTGCATCAATACTGGTGGCAACCGCCAGAGGGACCATGGTTTTTATGCCGAAGGAATCATTCTGGCATTCTCCCTCTTCCGCTTTTTCCCTGGATTCCTTTATCATATTCAATCCGATAAGGCCAAGGAGGACAAACGCAATCCAGTGATCAATACTGGTGATCAGATCCTTGAACTGGGTGCCCAGCAGATAACCGATTAACGGCATTCCCGCTTGGAAACCGCCGAAATACAAGCCCGCGATCAGTGCATTTTTCCAACTCATTTTTTTCATGGAAAGACCCTTGCAGATAGATACCGCAAAAGCATCCATGGACAAACCCACCGCAATTATCAAAAGCTCCCAAAGACTCATATCCTTTTCCTCCTCGTTTGACCCTTTTATATGGCCAAAATACAGCCGTTCTTTTTCCGGCGTTCTCCGATACCTGTTTTTTACCCCTCCGGCCAGGAACGTCTTTTTTCTTAAGAATAAAAAAAGACCTATCTGCTCTTTGGGCAGATAAGTCTCATCATTTAAAGCAAAGCCAGATAACCGTGTTATCAGTATGTTGACTTCACTACACCGTCAAGTGCTAACTACTCCCTTATCGTGAAATTTATCATATCATTTTGATAAAAACATGTCAATAAAGTTCTTCAAAAAATTTGCGAATCATTCGTTCCTCTGCCTGGACAGAGCCCTGTATCATGGGATTTTTACCGCCGCCCCTGCCATTCAGCTCCTGATTCATGAGTTTTCCCAAAGCGGCCACATCCTTATCCCCGCTGCATACCACATATTTATAACCCTCGCTGTCACTTCCTGAAAAAACTGCGGCCAGCCCGGCCCGGGAAGACAGCATGTCCGCAAGCCTGCGCACTTCTACCGAATTCAGTCCTTTTTCAAAAAGAACCGCCTTCTCCTGCCCCTCCGGCGTTTCCTTCAGGAGCATATCAAAAATACGCTGTTTCAGCATTATATTTTCCTGTTTGAGTTCCTGCATCTGTTCCAGCTGTTTCTGCACCGCTTCCCCGATTTCTTCCGGCTTCGCGGATAGCAGATTGGATACGGCCTTCACATTCCTCTGCTTCCTGTCGTAATCACCGAGGGCCATCCATCCGATCTGAAGGGTAAGACGGATCCCTGATTTATAGTGTTCCGAGGAGGTTACCTTAATCGGCCCTATTTCACCGGTGCGCTTCACATGTGTTCCGCAGCAGGCGCATACATCCGCTCCGGGTACTGTGACGATGCGGATATCCCCGTCAAGCTCCTTTTTGCTGCGGTATTCCAGTTTCTCCAGTTCTTCCTTTCCGGGATATTCCGCAAGTATGCGTTCATCTGCAAATACCACTGTATTAGCCATTTTTTCCGCTTCCGCTATCTCATCCTCAGTCAGAAGACCGCTGAAATCCACAGTCACAAAATCTTTACCCATATGAAAGCCAATATTATCGTATCCGTGAGTCCTGTGAATAATCCCTGAAAGAATATGTTCCCCGGAATGCTGCTGCATATGAAGGAACCGCCGGTTCCAGTCGAGCTTTCCGTGCACCATAGTTCCCGGCTCCAGGTATTTAGTGCAGATATGCAGGACATAATCTTTTTTATCCCTCACATCCGTCACTTCCCCATCCTCCAGATACCCCTGATCTGCGGGCTGTCCTCCGCCTTCCGGAAAAAAAGCGGTTTTATCCAGAACGATTTCATATCCGTTCTTTCCTTCCTCGCAGCTCAATACCCTGGCATCAAACTCTTTTATATAGGCATTTTCAAAATAAAGTCTCTTGGTAAACATCCTTCTCTCTCCTTTGCTTCCTCTTCCGGCTCATTTCTCCGGCCTTCCGCTCTGTAAACTCTCTTCAGTCTTCTGCATGGCTTCCCGGAAAAAACGGAGCAATCCCTCTTTCTGTGAATCAAAGCACTGCAGCTGTCCGCCCTCCACGAAATAATTGCCTGTGATAATATCAACGGATATACAATCCAGAGGAAAACCTTCCTCCTTCTGCTCTTTTGCCCTGTCAACCAGATAGAAGCTTCCTCCGCCGATGTCAGCCCCCTCATATTCGTACCGCTCCCTGCTGTTCATGATCAGACAGATGGCATTCCTGTATTCTGCCAGGCATTTTCCTCCCAGCCTGTGGGCGATACCCGAATAATAAGCCGTCATCTCCTCATCGGACAGCCGCCGCCCTCCCACATTGCGCACATGGACTCCAGGCTGTTCTTCCTCCGGAAGACCATGGATATAAAATCCGCTGTCACAGGAAAAAACCGGCTTCTGAAAAATACGGTAATAATATTCCGCCTTCATTCTGGCATTTTCCAAAGGGGTACTTCCTGACTCTTCCGGACTTTCCTCCACTCCCGCCAAATCATCCAGACCTATCAGATCCACATTCAGTTCTTCCAGGAAATCCTTCATCATCATAAATTTCCCATGATTCCCTGTTCCAAAAATCAATTCCATTTTATCACACCTAACTCTCTTTCGGGAGCCCTTACTTTTTAATGAAATACAGATAGAAGTACAGATAAAAAAGTGGGTGCCGCCTGAAGCAGGGGGATTATTCCCATGGTAAAAGCAGCCCGGCTCCAATCCGCCGCGCTGCTTTCCTGATGTTATCTACCACTCTTTTTTTATTTCCTGTTCCGACAGTCCGTACCGGCTGAGAAAATCCTGCATATCACCCTGGCTTCGGATATACATGATTTCTTCCGTGTGCCCCGTTCTTTTATCCCTGAAGCACGCCACCTTCTCACCCGTACAGATACTGCATTTTAAAACCGGAATCTGTTTTTCCCTGTCAAATTCCGGGTATGTATTTTCTTTTTTCCTTTTGAAAAGAATCACCGGATTCTCATCCCCTATTCCACCGCATAGTTCAGTTTCACCGTAATCATTGCCGTTTTATATCGGGAACTGGTGTCAAAGGCGCCGTCGTAGCTGTACTCTCCGGATCCGGAATTCTTGGCGGTAATCTGGAAAACCCCCAGGTTCGCACTCAGAAGCTCTCCTGTCCGGCTTCCGGTACCAGCCGCCATAATATCAATTCTCTGTTTGGCGTTGTCCGTGGCCTTTTCAATGAGCTCCAGCTTTACCTCATCCAGTTTGGTACAGTAATATTCAGGTGAATTGGATACAAATTCCACCCCGGATTCAATCAGTTTGGTTATATCCCGGGAAATATTCTCCACCTTGTCAATATCCACTGAGGTTACGGACAAGCTCTGGTACAAATCATATCCATCCGGATAATCCCTGATATAATTCCCGTTCTCATCATATTCCGTACGATAACGCTGGGAAATATCCACGGAGCTGAATACCAGCTCATCTTCAGAAACCCCGTTTTCCAGCAGATAATCCTTTACAATTTCCGAATCTCTCTTTATAACGGCATATGCCTCTTTTGGAGTAGCCCCATAGGTGGAAAAATTTCCTCTCCATACAATCAAATCGGACTCAAAATCCAGGTTTGCCGAACCCGTTGCCGTAAGACCTCCGGCTCCTGCGGTCTTCTTATAATTCATTAGGTTTCCCGAAAAGATTACGACACAGATTATAGCCGTAATTCCAGCAATTAATGCAATAATAATCGCTTTCCAGTCTCCCAGTCCGCCTTTTCTCCTGTCACGCTCATATTCCGTCTGCTGACTCACCGTTTCCTTTTTCTCATCCATCGGCATCCCCTCCTTTTTTCTTATACTCAGTACTGCTGTTATGTATTCAGTATAGCAGTGGCGCAGTGAAAAACAAGGAATATTTTCTTAATTCTTGTATTTTATTCCTTTGTTTGATAGTATAAAAGTATGCGGGGAATTGATATTCCTACATAACAATAAATAAGAAAAGGAGGAAAAGAGTATGAAACACAAAAAGCCACTGGCCCTGATACTGTCTTTAATCACGGCCCTCACCCTTTCCATCCCTGTCATGGCACAGGAAGGAAATATTCCCGATAAAATTATCATTCTGCATACAAATGACGTCCACTGCGGAATTGATGACAATATCGGTTATGCCGGCCTTGTCTCCTGCAAGGCGCAGATGGAGCAGGTGTACGGCAGGGAAAATGTTACTCTGGTGGATGCAGGAGATGCCATCCAGGGCGGAGCCATCGGCACACTGTCAGACGGCGCATTTCCTGTGGATATCATGAATCAGGCCGGCTACGATATTGCCGTGCCCGGAAACCATGAGTTTGACTACGGTATGGACAACTTTCTCAGGCTGGCAGAAGAAAGAGCCGAATACACCTATGTCTGCTCCAATTTCATAAATCTGAAAACCGGATCCTCTGTTTTTCTTCCCTTTAAAATTCTTTCTTACGGGGATGTGGATGTGGCTTATGTGGGAATTGATACACCGGAAAGCTTTACCAAATCCACCCCTTTGTACTTCCAGGATGATGAGGGGAATTATATCTATGGCTTCTGTCAGGGGAACAATGGACAGGATTTATATGATAACGTGCAGAATTCCGTGGATACCGCCATTGCCATGGGCGCCGATTATGTCATTGCCATCGGGCACCTTGGCATGGAAGGAAGTACGCCACAGTGGCAGTCGGAAGCGGTTATTGCAAATACAAACGGAATTGATGCATTTATCGACGGACATTCCCATGAAGCCTATGATAAAAAGGTTAAAAACAAGGACGGTAAGGAAGTTGTCCTCGCTCAGACAGGAACCAAATTAAATGCTGTGGGGAAAATAGTATTGGATCCCAAAAACGGGACTATAACAGCCGAACTGATAGAAAATTATACGGATAAAGATCCGGTTATGGATACTTTTATCCATGCGCTGAAGGATGGCTTTGCTGACGTTCTCGGCCAGGTAGTGGCAAAATCCGATGTAACGCTTACCGCAAAGGATCCTTCCGGAAATGAACGTCTGATCCGAAACGGAGAAACCAATCTGGGCGACCTGTGTGCAGATGCCTACCGATCCGTTATGGGCGCTGATATCGGCATTGTTAACGGCGGAGGTATCCGGGCGGATATCAAGGCAGGAGATATTACCTATGAAGATATCATAAATGTCCATCCTTACGGAAATGAAATGTGTGTTGTGGAAGCCACAGGGCAGGAGATACTGGATGCGCTGGAGCTTGGCGCTTCTCTTTACCCGGAAGAAAACGGCGGTTTCCTCCAGGTATCCGGGCTTACCTATTCCATAGATCCTTCCATCCCTTCTTCCGTAATCAGGAATGATGAAGGTGAATTTCTCCGGGTTGACGGGGAATACCGGGTATCCCATGTGCTTGTTGACGGCATTCCTCTGGATCCGGCCAAAACCTATACCGTGGCCTCCCATAATTATATGATTAAAAACGGCGGAGACGGCTTTACCATGTTCCGTGATAATAAGCTTCTCCAGGACTGCACTATGCTGGATAATCAGGTATTGATTGATTACATCACAAAACAGCTTAAAGGCATTGTAGGAAAAGAATATGCCATGCCTTACGGTGAAGGACGGATTTCCATTATATACAGCGCTTCCGCTGCAGGAAATGCCGCATAATATCCTTTCTCTTGCAGTTTTTGGTTCCGAAATATCAACAGCCTGATTTTAACTGCAGGCCAAAAGACAGCCGGGCCATATTTTATGTATATGGCTCCGGCTGTCTTTTCCTTTATCCGTTCCTCTGCTCCGTCATACATGAATAACCGCATATAAATAGGAATCCTGTATGCACCCGTTTTTAAAGATACTTTTTCTTTTTATTCCCTCCAGCTGAAAACCAGCTTTTTCCAGAACTCCTCTGGAAGCCAGGTTTGTGGAAAAAGGCTCCGCATAAATCCTCACCAGCTTATAGCGCCGGAAGGCTTCCTCGCACATCTGCTGCACCGCTCTGGTCATAATCCCTTTTCTCCAGAAGGGCTCCCCAAGCCAATAGCCAAGCTCCGCGGATTTGCAGTACACATCATCCTTCAGCATAACCGCAATACTCCCCACAGCTTCCCCGTCCACTACAATCGCCCTGGACAGCTGCGTTTTTCCTTCTTTCTCCATACAGTCCCCCACAAACCACTGCGCATCCTCTTCTGTATAGGGATAGGGGAAGGAATCTCTCAGCCTCCCCGCTATTTTTTCATTATTTGCATATTTGGCAACTCCGGCAATGTGATCCTCTTTCCACTCTTCCAATATAAAGTCCATGTCAATCCTCCGATATCTGATTTCCTGTTTTCTGACGGAAACCGGGGTTTTTCTCTTCGATTCCGGTTCCCCCACCCTTAGTGACAGCTGTTTTATGCCGCGTCCTCATACGCAAGAAGACAGCGGCCCCAACATGACTATAGGGCCCCTGGAAACCCATTCATTTTTCTTTTTCCATCCTCTGGATTTAAACATAACCCGAAATCCTTTCTTTACCGGAACCGTACTCACGGCGCCGCTCTTCGAATTCCTATTTTAAAGAGTCAATTGTCCCGCCGCAGACAACGGAATATCCAATTTGAAACATTGCTGCCCGCAGGAATTAACCGCAGACAAAAACCGCATGGATTATCAGAAATATAAATCTGGAATCCATGCGGTAAAATTCAATCTATTCAGACCACACAGATACAAGCCTCTGCGTACTTGCATCTGCATTATACAGCTACAAGCACCGGAAGTTCATGGACATGACTGCGGGCATCATGAAATCTGCAGTTTTGCTCATTTTCTCTGCCATAAATAACTCCTGTACCGTGAAATCTTTACCATTTTGTATCAGTGTAACAAAGTCGGATGTAAAAATCAACTCATAACAGCATATTTTTAAAATTAATTAATATCGGGCACTAAGGAAAGCGCACCTCCATATCCCATATCAACCGTCCACTGCCCGTCTGATTTTACTTCCAGATAGCAGTTTGTTTTTTTAGGATTATTTAAGACTGCCTGTCCGGAATAGGCGCCGATATTATTGACAAGAAGCTGGCTGGTTCCGTCGGAATAATGAGCCCACACAATAAAATTACCTTTTCCGGTGTTGTTTATGGATACTGTTGTCCCTGTTCCCGGCAGATTAAATACACCTGAAACCTTATCTCCTATACTCGTTACTGAATTTGTAGACAGATTGGTAACTGTGGATACCGTAATCGTCCAGTTTCCTTCGGCGCGAATATCGAAAATCCCCAGCGGCACCGCATCACTGCCGTCTGACAAAAGGGTTGTGCCGGCATAGGAACCAATACTGTTTACGAGAAGCTCGGTACGTTCATCCGTAATAAAATTTACAATAAAATTTCCTTTTCCCCCATAGGTAAAGGTAACCTTGTAGGCCGTTCCCTTAGGAAGCGCCGTATTGAGAATGGAACTGTTACCGCTGCCGGCATATTGAAGTACCGGAACTGCCGCCGGAACAGAAACTTCACTGAAATCAGTCCTTACGGTTACCAGGCCAACTGAGTTCGCAGCATTAACAGACAGTGCCGCACCGCAGATCATCGTGAGTGAAAGACAAAAAGCAAGCAATTTTTTAATCCTATTCATATGACACCTCTCTACTTTCTTTTATTCTTAACAGCTTCTTTTTACAGCGCCTGCAAAGATACGTTCTCTGCATACGGGCTGATTATAGCACAGGCCGTATATCCATTCAATTCATCAGCACAATAATTAATAAAAGTTTAGGAAACCGGTTTGTCTTTTATAAAATAAATTGTAAATTACCTTGGTTTGCTGTCCGATAATGTATATAATGAAAGAAAATACATACAGGAGGGCATTATGAAAAAGAAAGGGTTGTTATTTGTATTTATGCTGATATTGGGAATGCTTCTGTGCTCATGCTCCGGAGACTCACCGGATAAAATGACCGGGGTAAAGCTTCCGTCAGGAGAAAAACTGGAATTATACATGAGCCGGGATAAAGTGGAAGAGCTCATGAGCAGTTACGATTACGAAGTAATGCTTAAGAAGTATAACTATGGTTTTGTCACACTGGGATATACAGACGGCCTGTTATCCTATATCTCTTTTTCGAACGATTCCAAAACGAAGCTTCTGAACGGATTAGGAATCGGCAGTACTGATTACGAAAAATATGGATTCCATTTGGACGGACAGCATGTAAACACGGATCTTCTGTTTCAAAAGGTAAATGATAAATATGAAAAAATAGACAGTGCGGAACAGGCAAGAGATTTTGAATTTCAGGAAGGATTTGATGCTGGTATCATAGTATCTGATGACAATAAGGTTGATACCGTCATTATTTGTGATTTATATACTGTAATATGGGGTGATTATGAAGAATAACTCACTGAAGTATTTAAAGAGAATATTGGAAAATGCGTCTATGGGAAAATCCATAGACGTTTTTTTATGGTGTCTTTTTTATTACTATCCATACTAATATTAAGAAATTTTTAAAGGTATATTCCATAAGGCTTTTCATTTTTGAATTATAGTGTAAGATATATTACATGTTTTTCCATAACAGGAAGAATACTAACCCTGTATGGAGCATATTCTTTAATAAGGGAGTTTTACATGTATTTTTTTATACTTATTCTGTTGTTTATACTGCTTTTTCAGGTAAGCTCCTCCGGACCGGAACATTTCCAGGAGGAACATTTTACAAAGAACTTTGAACTGCCGCTCCGCGGTTTTTTCACACTGGTTATCGTTTACCACCACCTTTCCCAATATCTGGACAACCCCGGTCCTTTCCGGGTCTTTCTGGAGGTGGGGATCCTCTGTGTGGCCGCATTTTTCTTTTATTCCGGATATGGCCTGATGAAAAGCGTTCTTACCAACAAGAACTATTTTCATCACTTTTTTCTGCGCAGATACATTAAAATTTTTGTTCCCTTTTTTATCTGCAATGCCCTGTATCTTTTTGTTTATTATCTGACGGGAGACCGCTATGGCCTGAAGCTGTCCCTTGAATATTTAAGCGGCATACAGCTGATCAATCCCCAGTCCTGGTATATTATTGTAATTGCCCTGTTTTATTTCGTATTTTTTCTGTCCTTCCGTTTTATCAGAAAAAAAGGAATCAGTTTCCTTTTATTGGGTATTTTCCAGATTGTGTTTCCCACCTATTGTATGGCAAAAGGCCCCGGTATTTACTGGTTTCAGGGTGAGTGGTGGTTTAATTCCAGCAGTCTGTTTTTTATAGGCATCCTCATGGCACAATTTGAAAAGCCCATTATGAAATTTACCCGGAAATGGTACTATTGGCTCCTTCTGCTCTCTGCCGGGACCTTTCTCTACTTTTTCCCAAAATCTGTCCAGGTGTTGGATCAAATCGAACCATTGTTAACGAATGAACATATTTTTGTAAAGGAAATGATTGGTAACTGGATCTGCTTTATATGGCAGACAATTGCTGTGATTAACTTTATGATTTTTGTTTTCCTGCTCACCTTGAAAATACGGTTTTCCAATAAATTTCTTTCCTTCCTGGGAACCAGATCCTTTGAAATTTATCTGATCCACGGGCTGTTTCTGGAGGTATTCCGAAGCGACAGGTTTTATATTCAAAGTGATTTTTTATACACCGCGGCAGTTCTTGTATTATCTTTGGGCTGTGCTTCCCTTATGTACTATCCCTTCAAGATGATCTCCAGGAAATTGGAGGAATACAGCCTTCAGCTGTACAGCTGAGCAGTTATCAAACCGGAATCTGTTCGGAGCCCTTCCGGCAGATATCCCAAAATGCGGCTGCCGCCAGCCCTGCAAAAATAATGCCTCCCAGTATCCCCGTCGGATCCGGTCCGAGGAACGGATTTACCTGCGCACCCATAAAAAGAGCTGAGGGAGAAAAAAGGTCCATGCCATTAAGCGCCGCATGGAATACCACGCAGCTCCATATGGATCCGGTTTTGAAAAAAAGCCATCCCTGGATACATCCCAGCACCGTGCTGAACACCACCATAGCAAAAATTCCCGCAATCGGATGAGCGGTTCCGTAGTTAAAACCACAGGCGATCACCGGTGCATGCCATAGTCCCCAAATCACCCCGGTAAGCAGAACCGCTTTCCATGGTTTCATAAATTCCAGCAGTTTGGGAAGAAGATACCCTCGCCAGCCCGCTTCTTCCCCCAGACACTGTACCAGTCCCATCAAAGGGTTCACCAGAACTGCAAGCGGAAGCATGGTTCCCAGATAGCGGAAATAATCCATGGTAGTTTTTATCCCTTCCTCCCTGGCACACAGAGAGGAAAGCGGCTGGAAGTCTTCCTGGAATATAAAAAAATAAATAGCTGCCCCCATAAAAGCAAAAAGCGGTGTTAAAATCCATGCAGCCAAATACCACTTCCCGTTTTTCCTGAAATAAGGGCGCAGAAATAAATCCTTTGTCCCCTCCTTTGTGATCAGCCTGGCAGCAAGAGCGCTCAGCCCCGGTGTCAGCATAAGCAGAAGCAGAATGTTATCCTCCCTGCTCCTGATATATGCCGTGCCCAGAAGGCCTAAAAAAATAAGGGTAAAAATACTGAAAATCATTATACGCCGTTTATTCTGATTCCGAATTACATTTCCTTCTGTTCCCATTTCATTTCTGTCCCTTTTCTATCTTGCTCTATGATTCCGCACTCCGTTTTTTTACAGTAATAATAATTCCCCCCACGGTAAAGGCCGCTGCCAGCAGGATACAGATAAGAAACAGAATCATGGTTGTATTTCCATTAATATAATCCCCGTTCCATATCCGGAAATCACATGGCTGCATTTGGAAGGGCACTCTGTCTATAATCACATGCAGGATACTGTTGATAAAAAGAGTATAAATCCCGCTGAATCCCAGTACCATGGCAGTCCGGAAGTAGGGGTGGATTTTCAGATAACGGATAACCGCCAAAAGCACCCACACGTATAAAAGCCCTGCCAGAGCCACGGGGCAGGCTACTGTAAAGTAGGCTCCCATATTTCCGGTATAATGCAGGGCTGATGCCAGCAGGATAAACAAAAGAATGGTATCAGCAGCAATACTCAGCAGCGCCTTATGCTGATACAGACTTTCCGGAAGCGGCAGGCTGGGAAGTATAAAGGGCAGAAAAACTACGGAGAATCCCAGGGTCACCGACCACATGGCCACAAAAAACCAGCCTCCGCCTGTATAAACCGCACAGATAAATAAAAGCAGAAGCAATGAAATCCAGAAGCTTGCCAAGGTAATCGCCGCCCTGTACTTTTGCAAATATAAAGGAAGGGATAACAGCGTAAATGCCGTAAGGATTCCGCTCAGTACAATATAAAACCAGGATAGCCTGCGTTCCACAGCCAGATTGGTAATAAAACATGATATCAGTGCAATTCCGTAAACAACCAGCATTGTTATGGAATAGACATGAACCATTTTCTGATAGGATGCCGCCTGTTTTTCCAGCTTTTTCTGTTCCATATCCTCACTTGCCGTAATCAGCTCATGTTCACTGATATTAAGTACACCGCAGATCTGAGACACCAGTGAAATGTCGGGATAAGAAATTCCTCTTTCCCATTTCGAAACGGCAGACTCCGTCACATATAATCTCCGGGCCATCTCCTTCTGCGTCAGGCCGCATTCCTCTCTCTTTCTTCTAAGGAACTTACCAAATGTATCCTTCTCTTCCATTTTCCAGATTTCCTCTCTTTCCCCGTCTGTCCTCCCGGAGTATAAATTTTCTTTTTCTTTTCTTATACCCTTTTCTCATATTAAAGTCAACGAATTCGCGGGAAACAGGGACTCGACCGTCAGGCCAGCCCCTGTTTCCGGGCATTTGCAGAAAAAAATATACTCCGGTTTTTCGAAGAAGATATTTTGTTATATGTAGCCTGTTATGCCTGTCATAAGAATGCAGGTCTTTTTCTTATACCTGTAACGAACCTGGATTTTATTTGATTATTGCATCTATAGGCGACAGAACATCTGTAGCAAGGGGGACGATTTCTATTAATGGGGTGACACCTACGATAATTTGCAATAATACAACCAAGAGTGCTACAGCAATATTTTCCACATCCTATGCTGCATACTTTGAAGTCAAACAAGAAACGAAAATAACCGTGTCTGCATATTCAGACAATGGGAAATAGGAAGCAGATAGTGGAGCAGCAACAAACATTTATCTATTCCAATTTACATAAATCCCGCTTTAGGCAGCTGCTAGTTCGAACCTGAAAACGTTGGTATATCTTGTATAACACGATCATGATATAAAAAATCCGCTAGTATACTAAAAATACCTGCTTGGGATAATTCAGGGATGCTGTACCAGACATTTCTCCATAACCTGTCCTATGATGGCCAGAATCTTCGACCCACCCATAACCGTTAACTGTTACTGACCCGCTCACGCTGCTGGCATTTACTGTCAGCAACCCTGTATCTGCGTTGTAACTGCCAGATACATAGCCGAGTATGTTTGTACCCAAAACAAAGGTCTTATATCCATCATAAGATGATAAATCAAAAGTCTTCGCTGCGGTCACTGTCCCCAATAAAACAATGGTGCTACCCAATTTTTTTGAGACTGCATCGGCACCATCCTGGTAGGTGATATACACCCCATCCCCTTCCCGGACCTCAAGCCCCGTGATTGCTCCGTTGTCATTGAGTGCGGATAAATCCCTATTTAAGTCACTCACATTCTGATTAATTTTCTTCCCAGCCAAAGCCCCCATCACATAACCAGTCTCCGAATTACTTATAATTTCCTCCAGACTGTCAATTACTCTACCCTTATCAAGGCTTTCATTTACCGCCTGATTCGTTTTATTTATCTGTCCCTGTCCGAATTCACTCCCCAACTGATCATACTCCGTGGCATCCTCAAAGGATACTGTGCCATCCGAATTTTGAATAATACGGTATCGGCGCCTTCCTTCCATCGTCTCGTTCATAATATCGTCTTTAAAATCTACAGGTAAAATTTCTTTCGCCATTATTTTATACCACCTTTCCTGTTTCCTAAACGAAATGCAAGCCTGGGTAATCCAGCCTGCTGCCGTTCCAGTATTTTATACATCTGCAGTGTCGCTGTTTCTATACGATTACATTCATTCCAGTCTATAAACCTACCATTATCATAAAAATTCTGAGCTGTCCCATAATTACTGGTAAAAATATTCTCATTGACAGCTTCCAGATTCTCCTCCATAAGATTAAATTCATCTGCATAGAAATAAGATGTATATCCCCCTTTATCAGCTCCCATATCAGCGAGTGAAAAATAAGGATACATACGGATTGCCCATTCCTGAAGATATGAAATATTGTTTTTCATTCTGTTATAATCCGTAACATTAAACCGATCTGTTTCTTTCCAGTCTGTTTTAGGATTTATCCATTGTGCTGCCATATAACACCACCTTTCTCGCTTTCATTGACGCATCCCAGGCTCCGTCAAAATGTAATTCATTCTGATATCCGCATATCATGGGATTTTCTCTTTCTTTTAACTCCAGATAGAAAATATCGTTTGCATCAATCCTTGGATCTCCCCGCATTTTCAAACTGTATTCCACATCTCCCAGATAATAAGACGCCAGCCATTCTTCCAGATCAGATGCCTGCTGCCATGTACTGATTAGCGGATTTTTCCATACCTTGATATCACCCTGAGGATTGTGCTCTGTACGGAGATACGTTTCTTCTGTTTTATATTCAAAGCCATTAATTGTGAATTTAACTGCTGTTTCTTTATTCATTCCTTCAAACTTCAGACTCACATAAAAATTACCGGACTCTTCGATTTGACATGTCACCTGATCATTTTCCTGAACCTTTGCCGAGAAACCATAAGATGGATTTGTAAAATAAACCATGTAGGTATTGGATGACGGACTTATCAGTATTTCCTCGGTACGTAATTCTTTTTCTGAATCAGTAGAATCGCGGAATGTTTTCTTCATGACTTCAATCGCCTTGATTTTATTCTGTCTGGTACCAACCGGAGATTCTAGCAAATCAGCACCATATTGTAGGATATAATCCGTAATATCTCCTATTTTCAGGGAATCCACCACGATACGGCTGCAAGGTTTTCCTTTAGTGAACTCAAGTTCCATTCTATCAAATAAAGCAAATTCTTCATAAGAGGCAAAAGTAAGATCCGGATCCTTTATGGTAATAGAAGTTACCGGAGTATTCTGATAATAGGTATGTATTTCAAATTCTTCTGGCGCCACATTCCTGAAATTAACTCCCAGTCCAAATGCAGTCATTGCTGCTTCCAGCTTTATGGCAATAACAGGATTTTTTATAAAGCTTCCTGTTTCATCTGCTACACTTTCGCTTACGTATCCGGTCTGGAGAAAATCACCCGTTCGGGTCATAAAATTCATACTTCCATCCACTATTGAAAAATTTCTGCTCTCCATGGCATAGGCATACTTTTTATTGTCATTCAAAATATTTTCAACATGGCTGAAAACTGTCTGATCATTCGTTTCTGCCTGCATATCCGGAATGAAAGAGCCCTGAATATGGATCCTGCATTTTCTGTCAAAGGTGAGCACACACCTTCCTGCATTTGCAATCATTTGTAAAGCTTCCGTATGCTTTACCGCCGGAACAGGATTAAAAACCTGAACGTTTTTTAAATAGGGATCTATAAAATATTCTTTTTCATCATTAATTCCGGCATCCTGAAGCACATCTAATGCCAGATCATACAGGCTGATCCCCTCCGGTCTGTACTTTCCTTTATAGTAGGTTCCTGTCAGATAATCAAATCTGTCCGTTGCCGTAAATTTAGCCTGTCTGTCATCTGCTGTCCAGCTTTTCAAATATGCTGTATTTTCAGCAATCCATTCAATGTTTCCTGATCCATCAACATCATAACCGAATGCAGTCTTTACCTCCTGCCCCGGTTCCAGAAAAGCCAGCGCACTCTCCGGGTTATCCGCACTGTAATATAGCTTATGGTTATCTACTGTAATGCTCATATCCTGACTGGGAATTGTTTCTGTTACAGGAGAAACATAATCTTTAAAGGAATACTTTAATACCTCACCGTTTGTAAAACTGTTTGCTATCCCACACATAAACCTGTATATTCTGAGTCTTCCCTGTCCGTTGCTCATTCTCAAAGGAGTAATTTTAATACAGGTAGTTTTATAAAATACTTCTTCCGTAGACCAGACAGCGCTTCTATTTCCGGTATAGTTATGAACTCCCTGATCATTTTCTATAGTAAAGTCAACAGGATAGCATTCTCCAAAATCAATTGTAAGTCCTTTTATATCCAGTTCCTCCTGTGAAAAATCCACATAAATAGAGCCCGCCAGTTCTTCTGTTACCAGTCCCTGCCTGAAGGAAACCACATCTGCACTTCGAGGAAGGAAATAAAAATTTCCGTCTACTTTTGAAAAATCCTGTTCTCCTGTAGCATATATATTTTCCACAGGCTCTGACCTGAAAGGACCCAGAGTATCTGCAAAATAGGCAAAATGATTTCTTTCATCATCCACATTGGCACTTTTTTGTGCCAGTGCATTTACTACTCCGATATAAACTCTGATATATCCCCGGTTTCGAAGCATTTGTTTCATTGATTTTTTATAATTATTACTGGACTGCTGCATTATTCCCACCCACAATCTATAAGGTTAATCTGGCAGTTGCGGTACCTTTTAATTTTTTTGTCTTCATCCAGGCTGTATGGTTCCGCACTCCGGTTACCCGGATACATAAACAATGTTTTTCTGTTTCCTGTTTCCGGATCTTCAAAGGTTACCGGGATATAAAAAGGAGCCAGTGCCTGCAGCATACTTTCCCATACCTCCGCATTCAGACAATCCCATTGCATAGAATCCAGCTTATACTGGTTTCTTCCTACAATCTGGCCCACAACTGCGCCGTTAGCATTCACATTTGAATCTACATTAGTTATTACTGTCATTTTAAATCCCCGTTTCGGGGCAGGAAATGCCATTCCGTTCACTAATAAAAACGCTGACATGCGATCCTCCTTTTCCCATGGCTGGCCAGCCATCTGTTATTATCTTTTTCAGGTAAAACTGAAGCCATTACGTTTTCTTCTGCTTTCCAAAGCTTCCAAACCTTCTCTGGTATCAAACATAACATTTCCTTCCTTTTCAAGAATTCCCTGAAGCAGGAAGTTCTGTTCTCTTAACAGCCGATTCTGTTCCTCAGCATTAATCCCCTGAACTACTGCATCTCTGATGGCCGTGGTAATCTGATCATTATTTGCTATTGCGGATCTGCTTCCTATAGTACCCACCATTTCCGGCAACCCGTTTTCACGTGCCAGGAAAAGCTCACCTGTATTAGGATATCCACCGCTAGCATAACCTCGTAAGGGTATCGTAATACCATTGTTTAAAGTGGACATTTGTTGTTTCACCGATCGGATTGCAGCTTCCATGGAACTGCAGATATCCTTTACACGGAAACTCAGATTTTCTACCGCATATAATACTTCTCTGCAGGCATCATTGACTATTTCAATAAAACCTCTCCATTTCATTCTCCATTCCTGATTGGTTTTTTCCATACCTGTACTGAGATCTAACTGCATAAAACCGAGCTGGGATTTAATAACATTGCGGATCATTGTCCATGCAGCCTGTGTGGCAAACATCATTTCTGACCATCTGGATGTCATCATCTGAGCAATTATTGTCAATATTTTGCTCATTTCCTCAGTGAGCAGCGTAAGCGGCTCAAGGATACCCATACCGATTCCAGCCATACTATCAATAATTGACTGGGTAAACTGAAGCATCAGTTCAGCAAATAATAGCTGAAATTCATAAAATGCCGTCATTATTCCCTGTGAAAATCCAAGAATTGCAGCTTGCCCGATTTCCATAAAACGTTCCGGACTGAATACCATTGCGAAATATTCCAAAAAAGAATTGGCAAAAGCATTGATCTGAGTCATACCTTCTTCATTTGACTGAAACGGCTGGAAAAGTCCCATCATAGCATAATCGCCAATTTCCGACATTTTTTTGCTGGGACTGTGAATATCAAGCGCATCCTTAAAGCCCTGTACAAATCCATTGCAGAATTCACTTACTGATTTCTTCAGACCTTCCCAGGCATCCTGTATTCCTTTCCATAATCCGTTGATTATTTCTTTTCCTGTCTCTACGAATTTTTCCGGAAGTGCCTCGAAAAAGCCGATCAAAGTATTTATAATTTCAGGAACTTTTTCTTTAACATAAGCTACAAAATCATCCTTCCATTCTCCTACCTTTTCAAGAACAAGAGTGACTGCTTCATATATTTTTTCAGGAAGACTTTTAAACCACTCCACGATATTCTCAATAATTTCCGGAATTTTATCAGAAATAAACAGATATAAATCATTTGCCCAGGTGATGACAGACGCTATTGCATAACCCAGTGCATATCCTATTTTTTCGGGCAACTGGGCAAACCATGCTCCAATTGATTCAATAAGCTCCATAAATTTCTCAGGTATCTGAGCAAAAAACGGGAGCATCGTACCATTCCACCATTCAGAAATAGAATCTCCCGCGCTTTTTAAGGGCGCAGCCAGCATATCTCCCAACGCTGAAAATGTTCCGTCAAACCATCCAAACAAAGACTCGCCAAATCCGGCAAAAATCTCCAGAAGGCCATCTCCGATTGTCCGGAAGCCTTCCATAATTTTATCTCCGTCCAAAGTAAAAATTCCTGTCAGGATCTCTACAACGCCGGAAATAACATCAATAATTCCTCCCAACACAATACCCAGAGCTGCAAACTGACTGGCTATAAAATCGATTGTTCCTCCTGCCACAATTCCAATGAGCACAGCAGCTGCAGAAGCAAACAGTTCAACAATGGATTTGAGCCCGCTATCTTCATAAAATTCATAAAGTGCACTTCCCAATCCTTTTATCTGTTCCCATAATGGTCCGATAACCTCTTTCATCTTACTAAAGGCATTAACAAAGCTGTCCCTTACCAAATCAAAGGCCAACTGCACCGCACTCCGAAAGGTTTCACTTGTCTTCCAAAGATCCATCAGGGCCAAACCAAAAGCGACAACAGCAGCAATTATACCTGCAAGAGGTAATGCGAAACTTGATAATACCGTACCTATTGTTGAAAATAGTCCGCCTCCGCTTCCGAATACTCCAGATATAACCGGACCTAAACCGGACAAATTCTTTTTTAAATCTATAATACTCTGGCCGGTTTGTGAGAGGCTGCCTACTATACCGCCGATATTCTCCAGTGACAATAAGCCTCCTGCAAGTTCTTTCAATGCTCCTCCAAAATCCCCGCCTTGCAAAGACGAAGATATTTTTTCCAGACTGGGCACAACGGCCCCGGCCATTTTCCCAATTGAATCAGAAAAAGTCGTTATATTTGAATCGACACTTCCTATCGCTTCGCTTAAACTTCCCAGATCTTTTACAAAGGGCTGCAGTTTATCGAGCAATGCTTCTTCTATTTCGTTTCCCATGAATCACACCACACTTTCATACGGCGCTCATGGGCGCTCAGTCTTATTTTGTTTTTCCTTCTTTTCAAATTTCCTGTTATATTCGTCAATCCACAACAGAAAGCTTTCTTCTCCACTCATCTGTGCTTCATTATCAAAAATCTTAAACGGCTTTTTCGGATATTTGTTTTTCCGTCCACCCAAAGCCGCTGCTATGGATGCCACATGGTATTGTCCCTGGATCCAGGCGGTCCAGTTTACCAGTTCAAGCTGTTCCTCCAGCTGTTTGTTGAAAGTTTCCTGATAAACAGTTAAAATTCTGGGATTCATATTCCAGAATGAATCAAAAGGAATTCCAAACCGGATAGCAGCAGGCAGCCATACTTCTTCTATTACCTGTCCGTATGAAGTAAATCTTCTTTCTTCACCGGATATTTCCCCGCTGTTCCCGGATCCGGCTATTCTTTCTGATCTCTCCCCAGGAGTTTCCTGAAAAAACCGCTTCGATCCACCGCCTGTGTAAAGCTTTCATATATACTATCAAGGGAACCACCCCCTAAAATATGCTGTTCAATCAGCCTTTCGGCTTCTTCTCTCTTACAGTCCGCGCATATTCCAACATATGCTGCCGCTACTGAAAATACTTTCTGATTTTGGAATAAATCAATGATGGAAAATCCCATGTCCTCCATTTTTACCATATCCTTGAACCCCAACTGCGGTACTTCATATTCCTTATTATTTATTTTGATTTCCATTATCAGTACTCCTTCTTTCTGTTCAGGAAGCCGATTAAACGGCTTCCTGCTGTCTGTAATTATATTTTTGCCGCAACCGTAATCCGTGTGGAAGGTGAAACACTGATTGTCATTTCACGGACACCGTTCACTTCGCCTTCATTGATAAATACGGTATGCTGCCCGCTCCATGATGCAATTCCATCTTCACCGTCAGTGCCCATACTCAGCCGGTACTCTCCCGGAGTCCCTGCCTTGGCATTAACCGCAGTATATGCCTCCAGAGTATAGTTTGCCAGGAATTCCATGGCCTCCATTGTCTGTACACCCGGTACAAAGGTCTGCGTATCATCTTCCAGATCAGTTGTTTCAATCTGTTCCGGAGAACCTCCTAACGCAGGATAGGATTTAATTGTGCACAATTTTGCCCAGCTTGTCCCATCGCTGCTGAACTCTAAAATTGTTCCCATTGTACTTAATGCTTTTTTTACTGCCATAATTTTTCCTCCATTTTATATTAGTTTTATGTAAACCTTAACAGGACGTCGTTCTCAAAAAGACTAATCCCCGTGAATTTAAAATTCCTGTTAAGGGGTTTACCTTATTTAGTTCATACGATTCTTATAAAGAATCTCCATCAGCTATTACTCTGCTGTAGCTTGCCGTAAGTAAAATAACTCCAGGAACCGTCGCCTCTGCCGTCTGCTCCCAACCCTGAATTCTGTCAAAATACATATCACGCATAACACTATCCGCTTCTTCTGCAAGCTTCATACTTTCTTCCAGACTTCCCTGTACCCACGTCTGCAGTTCAATTACTGTTTTTACTGCACATTCATGATTTTCCAGGTCCACTACAGTAACTGCGTTTTCCGCCTGATTTATCCAGATATGCGGATACTCCTCAGGCTCCGGTTTATACTCCGGACTGATACTGCTGCATACTGTCCGCAGTTCTTCCTGCATACGATTTAGAATATCCATCCTTTTATCTATCATATTATTTCCATCCCTTCTCTGATTGCCGGTTTTTACCCGTCTTACTTTTTACTGTCCGGTATTTCGGTGTAAACAGGTGAATATTTTCTGCTGTATCGAAAAGATTCATTCCTCCGCATTCTGTTTTGGGACATTTTACTTCTCCTCTTCCTTCAAAGGAGCCTAACAGTCTACCACAGCCTCCACACCTAACTTCCACCAACCGAACCACCTCTTTTCCTTCTGTCTGTGATATCTTTATTCAGGACCGGTACCTTTATTTCCTTTTCACACCTGTAGAATAACAGAAGCGAATGTCCTTAAGGTGGTCATATTTTTTTCTCCTTATCCAGAAGATAAAAAAAGTATCTCCGGTAATCATAAAATGTTCTCTGGCTGCAGGGCATCTGCATGATATCCCTCAAATACCAGTAAGGTTCCTCATAGCAGACAGACTTAATTAAATACTGCTGAAGATCCCGGTTGGCCTTCATGGCAATATCTTCCACAAAGCGGCATTTATTTACCAGTTCTTCCTGCCTGCGGTTACCGCTCGGCATTTTTCTATTGTTCTCTGATTCTTCTTCCCTGCTGCCGGAGAATTCTATGTTGTCGGCAGAATTTCTCAGTCGTTTCAAGTCGGTAACCCATTCCGGATACTGTTCACAAAAACCGCTTAATTCCTTATAGCGTTTACCGCTGATCCCATACTTTTCAAGGTTCAATTCACGCTTGTTCATATCTTCTCCTTTCTTAGTCTTTTCTGGCCGGTAATATTTTGTCAATCAATACAGAATTACTGTACTTCTTAAAATTAACACAGAATTTCTGTATAGTCAATACTTTTATACAGAAATTCTGAATTTTATCTTTACTACAACTCAGATTTCCTGTATAATCTATTTAATAATAGTAAGGAGAAAAAGGATGACACAACTCGGGGAAAATATAAAAAAATTCAGGATCTCATCGAATCTGAAGCAGGAAGAACTTGCCCAGAAGCTGGGAAAGTCAAAGAACGTGATATCTAATTGGGAACGTGGTGATAACAAGCCGGATGCAGACATGATAGAAAAGATGTGTAAAATTTTTCAGATCGAGCCAAACCAGATGTATGGCTGGGATACTGCACCGGAGACCATCGCGGCCCATTTCAGCGGTGAAGAATTTACTCCGGAAGAATTGGATGAAATAAGACAGTATGCCGCTTTTATTAAAAGCAGGACAAAATAAAGTCCGTTTTATGGTACTTCATTCATGTTATATTCATATATTATATGGCTGTATGGAGGAATGACTGCTCGTGAATGATTTTGAGAAATTAAGTCAGAAAGCTGACGATGAAGATGTGGAGGTCATTACCTATCCGTTTCAAAGTGAAAGGATTAAAGGCCTTTATATAGATGGTACCATCACTTTGAACGAAAACTTATCTACCACCTCAGAAAAGGCTTGTATTCTTGCGGAAGAACTGGGACACTATTACACTGCCTCCGGGAATATTCTCGATCAACAGGAGGAAGAAAACCGTAAGCAGGAACTAAAAGGACGACTGTGGGCTTTTAATGAAAGAATCGGATTATCCGGAATTATCCGTGCCTATAAAGCTAATTGTCAGAACCTTCATGAAATGTCCGTGTTTCTGGATGTCACGGAAGAATTTCTTCAGGATGCTCTGGACACCTATCATTCCAAGTATGGAATTTATGCGGAAATAGAAGAATATATCATTTTATTTGAACCTTCCCTAACTGTGATCGAGCGATTCAACTTTTATCAGGATTAACCTTATTATATCGCAAAAATGTCTTCCGTATTTTCCCGGAAGACATTTCCATTTTCAAATCACTTCAGAAACTGCAGGCACACCACCGCCCCGGCTTCATAAACCCATCTCTTCTCTAATTTTCCCGTTTCACCGTCACGTTCAAACACCACCAGGTTATCGCTGTCCTGGTTTGCCGCCAGCAGCCACCGGCCGGAAGGTGAAATCTGAAATCCCCTGGGATTCCTCCCATCCGAAGATATCCACTGGACCCCGCTCAAACTGCCCTGGTTATCCACATGATAAACACCTATGCTGTCATCTCCGCGATTACCCACATAAAGATACCTGCCGTCAGGAGACAGAACAATTCCGCCCACGGTGCTGCTCTGTGTTTTCTCTCCGTTCCCGTCATTCTCCGGCAGGCTGGATATCATCTGCTGCACAGATATCCTTTTCTCTTCCTTTTCCCACTGCAGAACCGCAATTTCATTGCTCAGCTCACAGGTCACATAGACATGGCTTCCATCGTCCGAAAAAGCAATGCTCCTGGGCCCGCTTCCCACAGGAAGAAAAACAGATGCCGCACGTTCCATCTCCCCTCCGCATTTGCCGGGAGCCATGCAGGAAACCTCATCCGTCCCCAGATCCGCAATCCAGAGGGTGTCCCCCTTTATGGCGGCACTGTGCACATGGGGCTTTTCCTGACGGACAGGATTACGCAGCCTGTCCCTTCCATCCCTGTTTTCTTTTTCTCCGAACTGATGGACCAGCTGCCAGTACATCTCTGAAAGGCTTCCGTCTTCCGCCAGCCTGAAACAGCTCAGGCTGCCGCCGTTATAGTTAGCGGTATAGACAAATCTTCGCTGCTCATCACAGCTTACATGACAGGGCGCCGCACCCATGACAGGCAGTATGTTTATCATAGCCAGTCTCCCGTCATCCTCAAGTTTATAGGCGCTCAGCGCCCCTCCATGTGTCCCCTGATAATCATCCAGCTCATTTACCGCATACAGAAGGCGGCCGTCCGGTGAAAAAGTAAGCCAGGATGCATTTAAGGCCTGTCCATAGCTTTCCTGCTTTTCCAGTCCGCCCGTTTCTTCATCAAAGCTCCACAGGCATATGCCCTCCCCATTTCCCTGATATGCGCTTCCGTCTCCTGTCAGTACCGGCGCATTATAACTGCCCGTATACAGCTTTACCGTTTTACTGTTTTCCTGTGTCTTCATCTCATTCGTCTCCTTCCAATACCTGATACAGATAGGCATTACCCTTTTTGCCCACCCTCTCCACAACCTCTGTATATGTCAATATGTTCAGCACTGTCTGGGCAAGATTCGCCCGGATATGAACCTCCTTCGCAAACTCCTTTACCGTAAAGGGCTCCGGAATCCCATAGGGAACCAGCTGGAGATAATCCCTGGGGCAGTCAATTTCCATGACATCCACCATTTCCAGGGGAATCCTGTCAAATCTGGAGGAACCTTTTTTCTTATCCCTGCTCCATCCGTTCAAAAGCCGGTATTCCTCCATATTCAAAAAAACAAATTTAAAATGTAGGTTCTCTTCCAACAGAAAATTTTTTATCTTATACAGTTCCCTGAAGGCTGCATATGCATTTCCCTTAACCGGAGATTTCCTCCGGCTGCTGAATTCCCCGGTTTCCTCATCAATCCATATCAGCCACTTTTCGTAGGGAATGGGGTAGATAATTGTGACCGGATATAAAGGGAGGAATTTTCTCAGTTTATCCCTCATCCGATCAAAGCTGCGTGTCTGTATTTCCACGATTTCTGTCCCTGTATAGATATCCGCCACACTTCCTTCGATGGGTATCTCATGCATATCCTCATCCGGAGCATAATAATTTTTCAAAACCGCATGAACCGTTTTTTCCGACAGAGTTCCGATACCCTGCCTCTCACGTACGGTACCCACTATCTTATCTCTGGCCCAATCAAAGCGTTCCTTATCGGTCACGTCCGTCTTTCCTTTCCCATTACAGAGACTTTATCACATATATAATAACCTTTTTATTGTGAATTTGCACAATTTTTGTTAAAGTTCTGCAAAATAAATTGCTATTTTCCGAGAAAATACTTATACTAATAGAAAGAAAACTTGTGTCGCATAAAAAGCGGCGGAAGGGAGTAGCCTATGAAAATGCTCTTAGCCATCGTGCATAATGAAGATGCACCTTTACTTATCAATGAACTGAATGAAAAGAAGTATTTTGTTACCAAACTTGCCACAACAGGCGGCTTTCTGAAAAAAGGCAATACCACACTTCTTCTTGGTATCGAGGACGAAAAAGTGGATGCGGTATGCGAAATCATTAAGCAGCATTCCGGCAAGCGTCAGCAGATCATGTATACCCCTCCGGCTCCCTCCAATTGTAATGTATATCCCAATGCTGTTTCCAGCGTACCCGTAAATGTGGAAGTGGGCGGAGCAACTATCTTTATTATGCCTGTTGACGATTTCAGAAAGGTATAACCGTTCTTTTCATCCCGGCTGTCCTGTCATTTCAACAAAACCACAGCTCTTCTGCAGACATGCGGAAAAGTCTGTGGTTTTTTATGCACAGAAACACTATGGGAAATACTTCTTAATTTCCTTTTCCCGGATTTCTTCGACCAGTTTCCGCATTTTATCAAGCTCTTCCCGGTAATTTTCCTCAGTAAGCCGGTAATTATCTTCCTTCATCTGTTCCACCATATACTGGTTGATTTCCGCCGTGAAATGAACCGGATCCATATATTGATCCAGATCCAGAATGATATCCCTGTCATTCTGAAAATAATACATCCTTACATTCTCATAGCCCAGCAGCCTTTCTGCAGAAGTCCCGGCCGCATACATAACCTGCTCCAACTCCCCGCTCCTGTACATATTGTCCCACCACAGCATGGAATAGGGCGGATAAAAAAAGTAAAACATCGTATCCGGGTGCCGCTCCACACGCTTAACCAGAAGCTCCACATTCCCGTCCACAAATTCCTTATATTCTTCTTCCGCCTTCATGGGTGCAATCTCCTCCGGCCGGTCATAATGGCTCAATGCCTCTTCCTTGCTGAATGTTTTGTACTGGGCCCAGTTATAGGAAGTCCCCTCATCATAATCATCCAGAAACGTCTCCGCCAGCATGTACGGAATATCTTCAAAAATAACATCCTTATTCAGCACATAATTGACATCGGTAAAGGGATTTCTGTCATACAGGTACAAGGGCATGGACTCATCCGGAAATTCAATATCCGGATCCCCGCCAAGCGCAAACAAATCCAGGCTGTAAAAAACCATTTTTATGTTCCGGCTTTCAAAGGCCTGCTCCATATAATAGTCCAGCTGTGCGGTCACCCCGGAGCTTTTAATTGCTTTCACCGCAGTAACTCCAAAGGCATCGTCAAACCACCTGTTATTGAAATTCTCCGCAGTGGAGGAACCCATAATCAGGCTGTCGTAGGAGAAATTACGGATAGTTCCTATACTCTGATATTCTTTTTTGGTCAGTACTGCTTTCAAAGGCCCCACCGGTTCATGATAATGAAAAAAGGGGTCAAACAGCACTACCAGACCTGCTGCCAGAATGAGCAGGATTACCGACACTGCCGCAAAATTTTTAAGAAATTTCCGATACATAGTTTCTCCGCCGTTCGGAGGATATCCGATCAATCCCGTTTATCCTCACTAGAAATTAAAATAAACAAAGGTACTCACCCCTGAAAGGGAAAGGACGGACCAGACAAAAAGGAATGCCGCCGCAAAGGTGAAAGCAGGTGTTATTTTTTCTCTTTCCACCTGCTGCTGTGTGGTTTTCTGCGCCAGCACAGCAACACAGATCACCGCAATTACAAGCATGGCCGCCAACTGCACCATACTTACCAGCCCCGGAGCAATCATGGAAAGCGCCTTGGTTACAATATAAATCTCAGCCGGCTCCATTGCCGCTGCCAGAGCCGTAATACTTCCGTTATATTGGAAGGAAAATATTCTGCCCATAATCCGGAAGCCGTCTCCCAGGCTGTCCGCCCGGAAAAAAACAAAGGCCATACAGATATAGGCAAAGGTAAAAGCTCTTGCAAGCCACTTTTTTCTCACCTTAACCAGTTCCAGGCTGTTAAAGGCCACGCCGATTCCATGGAAAAGCCCCCAGAAAACGAACGTCCAGTTCGCTCCATGCCACAGACCGCTGACCAGGAAAGTGATCAGTGTATTTACGATCGTTCTTGCTTTTCCTTTCCTGCTGCCTCCCAACGGAAAATAAACATAGGTCTGCAGAAAGCTGCTGAGAGTGATATGCCATCTTTTCCAGAAATCCTTAACCGATTCTGCCTTATAGGGAGAACGGAAATTTTCCGGTATGGTAATCCGGAACATTTTCCCGATGCCAATCGCCATATCCGAGTAGCCGCTGAAATCAAAATACAGCTCCAGCGTATAAAAACAGGCGACAGCAATCCCGGAAAGACTGTCCAGAGACGCTATATTTTCATAGCCATAGTTTACCGCAAGCGCCAGGGTATCCGCAAGCAGCACCTTTTTTCCCAGTCCAAGCGTGAACTGCATCACACCCTTTGCGAAGCTTTCCGTATCGAAGCTGCGGAGGGAAGAATCCCGGAACTGGGAAACCGTCCCCGCATGGAGAACGATCGGCCCGGATATCAGGGACGGGAAGAAGGTAACAAAGCTCAGATAATCCAGCAGCCCATAATGAGGCGCCTCCCCCCTGCACCTGTCAATGAGATAGGACAGCTGCTGAAAGGTAAAAAAGCTGATACCCAGGGGAAGCAGGATATTTTTCAGCTGAAAATCTGCATGGAAAAGGGAATTGATATTTTCCAGGAAGAAATTGCAGTACTTGAAATAACCCAATGCACCCAGGTTCCCTATGCATCCAACAGCCAGAGCTATCCTGCGCATCTGCGGCGTATTTTTCCGATGCAGCAAAAAGCTGATACCATAATTAAAAAGACAGCTTCCGGTAATCACCCAAAGAAAGCTTACATTATAATAAGCATAAAACCACAGAGACATCCCGATCAGATATCCCTGCGCCAGCTTATACTGTCTGAAGCGGTTCAGCAGGTACCAGCCTGCCAGCGCAAGAGGCAGAAATAAAAACAAAAAAATATATGAATTAAAAAGCATGGTTCCTCCTAAGAAGCCAACGCTGAATCCGGTTCCTGCGGCATCTTATCCTTCGAATACAAAATTTTCAGAATAATAGGGGTAAGAATGGAAGAAAAGACAATGAGCAGAATGACTGCCGTAAAATATACGGAATTCAGCAATCCCACATTCAGCCCCTTCTGCGCCACAATCAGGGCAACCTCACCCCTGGTCATCATGCCTACGCCGATTTTCAGGGAATCCGCGTTGCTGAAGCGGCATACCTTGGCCATGATGCCGCAGCCCACAATTTTAGTTATAAGCCCTACCAGTACAAAGCATACGGCAAAGAGCAGAATAGACATATTCATTTCGCCGATATTTGTCTTTAATCCGATGCTGACAAAGAAAATAGGGCCGAAAATCATATAGGAATTAATATCCATCTTCCGGGCAATATAATCCGAATCCTGAATGGAACACAGGATCAGGCCTGCCACATAGGCGCCCGTAATGTCCGCAATCCCAAAATATCTCTCTGCAATATAGGCCATTGCAAAACACAGCGCCAGCCCCAAAATAGGAATTCTCCTCGTATGGGGATATCTTTTATCCATCCATTTAAACGCAATGTAGCAGACAAAACCAACACCGATGGCAAACAGGAAAAAGAGTACAGTATCCATAATTACGGTTCCCGGATTGGATTCCGGATTTTTAAAGCCGATAACAAAGGTAAGCACGATAATACCGATAACATCGTCAATAATTGCGGCGCTGAGAATGGTGGTTCCCACCTTCCCCTTCAGTTTTCCCATTTCCTTCAGGGATTCCACCGTAATGCTGACGGATGTGGCTGTGAGAACAACTCCTATAAATACCGCCTTATAAAACTCTTCCGATCCCCATGGCATCATACCATAAAATCCCATATATAAAAGAGCGCCTCCCACAAGCGGCACTCCCACTCCGCAAAGGGCAATGAGCAGCGCGATTGGCCCGGTTTTCATCAGCTCACGCAGATTGGTTCCCAGACCTGCGGAAAACATCAGCAGAATGACGCCTATTTCCGCCATCTGCAGGATAAAGTTGGACTGCTGTACCAGCCCCAGTACACTGGGCCCCAGTATCAGGCCCGCCACGATTTCCCCGACTACCTGGGGAGCCTTGCATTTCCTTGCCAGAATTGCAAATATCTTTGCTGCAACAATAATGATAGCTAAATCTCTGAACACACTGTACGCTTCCATAATATTTTCTCCCTCATAAAACTTGAATTACCTGTACACAATGTACGCAGGTGCTGCTGACCCCTTGTGGGGTACGGCGAACACCTGCGTTCCCTTAAATAGTATCAGTTTCGGGACTGGATAAAGCTTTCCACTTCCTCAATCTCCGGCATAACGCGAAGCGCTCCCTTTCTGGTCGTTACAATAGATGCTGCCGCATTGGCAAAGGTAAGCATCTCTTTCAGTCTGCTTTCATCCAGATCATCAAGTCCGTACTTTAATATGTAGTGCAGACAGCTTCCTCCGAAGGTATCTCCCGCCCCCGTGGTTTCAATGGTGCTTTCCTGGAGGAACGGGGCTGCCTCCACCTTCAGATCCTTATAATAAGCCCTGCTGCCGTCCCTTCCCATGGAAAGGAGAATCAAAGGGATATCATATTCTTTTCTCAGCTTCGCAATGCCCGCATCGAAGTCCTCTTCCCCTGTGAACCACTGGATTTCATTATCGGAGATCTTCAGCACATCACACTGTCCGAGTCCGTAAGCGACCTGGACCTTGGCATCCTCCAGGGAATTCCACAGAGGGGGACGAAGATTGGGATCAAAGGAAATGACCGCACCGCTTTCTTTTGCCACCGCAATGGCCCTCTTGGTCGCTTCCCTCACCCCGTCATGGGTCATGCTGAGGGTGCCGAAGTGGAATATCCTGGAATCCTTTATTAATTCCTCATCCACTTCCTGTGCCGTAAGCAGCATGTCCGCTCCGGGATTCCGGAAGAAAGAGAAATCCCTGTCGCCATCCTCAAAGGTCTGTACAAAAGCGAGGGTTGTCCTTGCATTTTCGTCCACAATAAGATTGGAGGTATTGATCCCCACCTCCTCCAGGGTAGACTTCAGCTTCAGGCCGAAGATATCCTTTCCCACCTTACCGATGAAAGCGGTAGGATGTCCGCATTTGTTCAGCATCGCCAGGACATTGCAGGGCGCTCCTCCCGGATTTGCTTCAAAAAGAGTATTTCCCTGTGCGCTTTTTCCATTATCTGTAAAGTCAATTAAAAGTTCGCCTAATGCCGTTACATCAAATTTTTTCATATATATTCGCCTTTCCTCATTATACAGCTAAATGCAGCTGATCTTTTAGATTTATTCTAACAGTTTTTATAAAAAATGGGAACCCTTATCATAATCTTAATTTTTTCTAAATCCTTTCTGAAACTCAAGATATTTTCTGACAATATGTTATACTATGGGTATCACAAAATAACCCCTCTTTTTTTAAAGAAAGGAAATAGTAAAATGGACATTACAGAAGGAATCAAAAAAATATTTTTGGCAGGCGTTGGCGCCGTAGCCACCACCGGCGAAGCCGCTAAAAACCTGATCGACAATCTGGTGGAAAAAGGAGAGCTGACCGTTGAGCAGGGCAAGGTTCTCAATGAAGAGCTCAAACGCAACACCAAAGAAAAAATCAATAAGCATGTAACCGTAAATGTGGTAAATGAATTCAAGGATGTTTTTTCTGCGGTGGACAAGATGTCCAGGGAAGAGCTGGAAGCCCTGAAGGAGAAGCTGGAATCACTTAAGGATGCCGCTCCTGCAGAGGAAGAAGAAGCCAAAGAAGACTGCGGCTGTGAAGAAGAATGCTCTTGTGAAGAAAAAACCGAAACCTGTGACGGGGAAAATTGTGACAACAAATAACAAGCAGCAAAATGACGCCTCCGGTATCCGTCTTAAAGAGATACTGGGGGTTCTGAAAAAGCATCATATTACGTCCGGTATTCAACCGGAGAAACTCCGGCAGATATTGGAGGACCTGGGTCCTACCTACGTGAAACTGGGCCAGATTATGTCCATGCGTTCCGATATGCTGCCGGAGTCTTATTGTAAGGAGCTTGAACGGTTAAGAACCGATGTGAAGCCCCTTCCTTTTGATGTCATCCAATCAGAAATAGAAAAGGAACTGGGAAAGCCTGCGGATGTATTTTTTAAAGAAATCTCCCCTGAACCGCTGGGCTCCGCGTCCATCGCCCAGGTTCATCCGGCGGTCCTCAGCAACGGAGATCAGGTCGTTATCAAGGTTCAGAGGCCACAGATCCATGAAATCATGGAGGAAGACATCAAACTGATGCGACGCGCGGTTTCTCTCCTTAAATTTACCATGGGGACAGGGGAACTCATCGATTTCCGAACGGTTATTGATGAACTGTGGAAGACCTCCCAGGAGGAAATGGATTTTCTGAAGGAAGCCGCTAACTGCGATACCTTTTGGGAAAATCACAGGGAAATTAAGTATGTGACCTGCCCTAAGGTTTATCATGAACTGACCACCTCCCACATTATGGTTATGAGTTATATAGAGGGAATTCAGATTGACCACATCGGGGAACTGGAAGAGCAGGGCTATGATATGACGGAAATCGGCCGGAAGGCCGCAGAAAATTACTGTAAACAGATACTGGAAGACGGTTTTTTCCATGCGGATCCCCATCCCGGCAATATCCGTATTTCCGGCGGGCAGATCGCCTGGCTGGATTTGGGTATGATGGGAACCCTTTCCTCCCGTTACCGCGCTCTCTTTAAACGAGCGGTATCCGCAGTCCTGAAAAATGACATCTATGATTTAAAAAACGTGCTTCTCGCCCTCGGGGATGCCAAAGGGCGTATTAATCATGCCCGTTTATACACGGATATAGACGATATTGTAAGCAAATTCCTTACCACCGGCTTCGGAAACATGGACGTGGGAGATTTGATTGAAAAGCTTCTGGATATGATAAAATCCCACAATATTGCCATTCCGCCCGATATCACTCTCCTGGGCCGGAGCATGGTGACTATGGAAGGCATGCTCTCCGCCTGTTCTCCGGAGGTAAATATGTTCCAGATCCTTTCCGGGCATATGACCTCCATACTCCTTGACGATTTTGATCTCCGCCACGAGCTGAAGCACAACGCGCGCCTGGCCTATTCTTCCCTTGCCAAATCCCTGGAAATTCCTGCCCAGCTGTCCGATTTGCTCAGCATCACCAAAAACGGACAGACCAAGCTGAACCTGGAGCTTACGAATGTGGAAGAAGCCGGCGGCATGTTCCAAAACAGCGTACACTTTCTGTCTCTTTCCATACTGACGGCCTCCTTATTTATCGGATCCTCTCTTTTATGCCTGGCTCCTGTAAAACCCCTTCTTCTGGGAATTCCCTGGCCGGCATTTGTGGGATTCTGCATAGCCGGCGTTCTTTTTATCTGTCTGCTCCTGCGTATCTTTTTCCGCAGGAAATAAACTCTTTTACCGTTTCTGATACCATCCTGGCTCCCCCGGAGTCAGGTTCATGTTAATCTGCTTGATTTCCTGATACTCCTCAAGTCCATGGGTTCCCAGTTCCCGCCCGATCCCGCTCATTTTATAACCGCCCCAGGGTCCCTCGGTGAATGCCGGGTTATAGCAGTTAATCCAGGTAATTCCCGCGCGGATCTCTTTGATGACGCGGATCGCCCTTGCTGCATCGTTGGTAAATACGGCACCTGCCAGGCCATATACCGTATCATTTGCAAGCCGGACTGCCTCCACCTCCGTTTCAAAGGTCTGAATCGTTGCCACCGGGCCGAAAATCTCCTCCCTGACTATTCTCATATCTGCCGTACATCCATCGAAGATCGCCGGTTTTACAAAATATCCTTCCGCACATTTCCCTTCCGTATATCTTGTTCCGCCGCATACCAGCCTGGCTCCCTCCTGCTTTCCAAGTTCAATATAAGACAGGACGTCATTCATATGCTTTTGCGATACTAACGGCCCCATATCCGGATTATCCAGTGCATTCCCAAGCGTCATCCTTTCCGTGCGTTCTGCAAAGCGTCTGACAAATTCATCTTTCACGGAATGCTCGATAATAATCCTGGAACCGGCGCAGCACACTTCTCCCTGATTGAAAAAGATTCCCAGCATAGCCCATTCCACAGCCGCATCCAAATCCGTATCCGCAAAAATAATGTTGGGGGATTTCCCGCCCAGCTCCAGGCCAAGCTTCTTGACATTTCCCGCCGCCGCCCGCATAATACTCTGTCCAACCGCCGTACTTCCGGTAAACGTCACCATATCCACATCCGCGCTCTCTGCCAGAAAATTTCCGATACTTCCGCCCGGGCCTATGACCAGATTTACCGTTCCTTTCGGCAGCCCTGCTTTTTCAAAGATTTCAAACATCAGGATAGTGGATAATACTGTTTCCGAGCTGGGTTTGAAAATGATGCAGTTTCCCGCCGCCAGTGCCGGCGCCAGCTTCCAGACTCCCATCAGAAACGGAAAGTTCCACGGCGTAATGAGTGCACATACTCCTATGGGTTCCCGTACTTCCATGGAATGCATCCTTCCGAAATTGCCGTTGACCTCATAAACACCTTCCTTCGGCGTACGGATCAGCCCGGCATAATATCGGAAACAGTGAACCGCGTCATCCACATCCGCTTCCGCTTCCCGAAGAGGTTTTCCATTATCCATCGCTTCGGTTTCCGCGATATTCTCCAGATTTTCCTCCACCAGTGATGCAATGCGCAGCAGAATATCACTCCTCGTCTGTACATCCATATCCCGCCATGTCCGTTCTTCATAAAATGCTGTTTTCGCTGCGGTAACAGCCGCCTTCACATCAGAAATACTGTTCTCCCTTACTTCTGCAATCACTTCGCCGGTTGACGGATTGACGGACTGAAGAATCCTGCCGGAGGTGCCGTCCATCCATTCTCCGTTAATAAATGTTTTCTTATGTTCCATAAGTATTCCTCTGTTCCTCTGCTTCTGCATAACAATTCAGACAATTCTGAACTGTCATGCTTTTACAATGCTCTGCGATACAGCTCCCTAATCTGAGATCTGCTGAAACTGACAGGATGGCAGGAAATTCCGGCCGCAGATACTTTTATACAGTTTTCTGTCATCCAGTCCACATCCTCTTCCCGTATGCCCAGCCCTGTCAGTGTTTCCGACAGCTGCAGCCGATCCAGAAGCCCGCGGATCTCTGCCGCACAGTCCGTCTCATCCGTGCCGCCGATACATCGGGAGATTTCAGCGAATTTTTTCCTGTCTTCCTCCGCACAGCAGCTGATTGTCTCCTCCATAATTACCGGTGTCAGCGCCGCAAGGCCTCTGCCATGCACAATATTGCGAAGCCCGCTGGCAGGATGCTCCATTCCATGGGGCAGGGTCACACCCGCCGAATGGATGACCATTCCTCCCAGTGTACTCGCCCAGCTCAGGGCATCCCACGCCTCCAGGCTGCTCTGTCCCTCGTAGAGAGGCACCAGATATTTTCCGATAAGCTTCATCCCCTGCAGGCTCATCATATCGGTGAGCGGCTGCCCGATTTTACTGATAAATGCTTCCATACAATGACAGAACGCGTCAAAACCCACGCTTGCCAGAATACTTTTCGGCATGGTCATCATACATTCCGAATCTATAATAGAAGCTTTTGCAACAATAGCGTTGCAGCGCAGGGATTTTTTATCGCCGTTAAGCGGGTTTGTCAGCACCGCAAAACCGTTACTCTCGCTTCCGGTCCCGCAGGTCGTCGGAACCAGGATAATCGGCAGAGCAAGGCTGCTCTTTCTCCGTCCGAATATGTAATCATTGATGTCTCCGTCATTCACACTTAAAAATGCCGCCGCCTTCGCACAATCCATGATACTTCCGCCGCCAAGGCCAATGACGGTATCGCATTTTTCCTGTCTGATAAATGCAGCGGCTTCCATTGCCGTTGTGGTCAGCGGATTCTGCTCCACCCTGTCAAAAACAACACTTTCCACTCCCGCTTTTTCCAAATATTCAGCTACCCGGTTCAGCAGACCTGATTTTCTGGTACTGCTGCGGCCCGTAACAATACATGCCCTGCTTCCATAATCTACGGCAATATCTCCTATTCTGCTGACACTTCCCCTGCCGAATATCAGATTAACCGGCAGGTTATATTGAAATTCCATCCATCAAATCCCCTTATCTGCAACTATTTTTTGCCTCGGTAATGGCTTCTTCAAAGATATCAAGTCCCCTTGCAAGCTGGCTGTCTGTGATACACAGCGGAGCAAGAAAACGAATGACATTCCCGTAGGTTCCCGCATTTTCCAGCATAAGGCCCTTTTGCAGCGCTGTCTGAATCACCTTTGCGGCAAATTCAGGATAGGGTTCCTTTCCCTCCTTCGTCTTCACGAATTCGATGCCTATCATCGCCCCAAGACCGCGTACATCACCGGCCTCTTCATATTTTGCCTTAAAATCCAGGTAACGCTCTGTCACCTTTTCTCCGATTTCCCGTGCTTTTCCCGCATAGTCCTCCCGCTTCATGATCTCCATGGCCTTTAATGCCGACGCGCATGCGAGAGGATTGCCGCAGTAGGTTCCGCCGATTGTTCCCGCCGGCACACTGTCCATAATCTCCGCACTCGCCGTGATCGCACTGATTGGCAGGCCTGCGCCCATGGACTTTGCCGTGGCAATAATATCCGGGGCCGCGCCGGCCTCTTTCCAGTACTCCGATGCAAAATAACGGCCGCTTCTGCAGTTTCCGCACTGTACCTCATCCGCAATCAGAAGAATTCCATTTTCATCACATATCTGACGGATCGCCTTCACCCATGGAATCGGGGCCGGGATAAAGCCTCCCTCTCCCTGAATGGGTTCAACCAAAACAGCCGCCACGTCGGAAGCCGGCGCCGACTCATCGAATAGTCTGGACAGCTTTTCAATATAATAGGAAATCGCCTCATCCTCTGAATAACCTTTGGGAGCACGGTACAGATACGGGAATTCCGCCCGGTAAATATCCGACGGAAACGGGCCCATGCCAAGTGCATAGGATTTTTTTGCAGTCAGCGCCATTGTCAGATTGGTTCTCCCGTGAAATGCCCCTGAAAAACAGATAATGCCCTTCCTTCCGGTATACGCTTTTGCCACTTTAACCGCATTTTCGTCCGCCTCTGCGCCGCTGTTGGCGAAAAAAGTCTTTTTCCTTTCACCGCGGCAGGGCATCAGCTCATTGAATTTTTCCGCCAGTTCAATATATCCTTCATGCGCCACCACATTAAAGATGCAGTGGAAATATTTTTCTGCCTGTTCCTTTACCGCTTCTATGATCTCCGGCCGGGAATAGCCGATATTCAGCACGCCGACCCCTCCTATAAAATCCAGGAATTTATTTCCGTCCACATCCTCCAGCACCGCGCCTTCTCCTCTGCTTATACAGATGGGATAGGTGGCTGTGCATAAAGCCTTCGGCAATGCGGCATTCCGTTTCTTTAACAGTGCCTCCGCCTTTGGCCCCGGCACTTTCTCCGTAATAATCTCAGGCAACGCATCTCTTAACATCTTTTTCCTCTTTTCTGCGCATCTGTCGCTAATTATCTTATTTATACATACTCTGATAAAGCTGCTTTATTGTATTCTCGTCCGCTTCGCGCGGATTATCCGGTGTAGCCGCATCTTCACAGGCAGACTGCGCAAGCGCTTCAAAATCCGATTTCCTGACGCCTAGTTCAGACAAATGCTGCGGCAGCCCGGAAGCGGTCAGAAAGCTCCGGATAATCTCCACACAATGCGCCGCTGCCTCCTCCGCGCTCTTCGATGTATCGAAGGAAGGATCGAAGGCTGCCGCAAGCTGCCTTATTTTTTCAGGACATGCCGCCGCATTAAATTCCAGTACATAGGGAAGAATCAACGCGTTCGCCGTTCCATGCGGGATATCATAAAATGCGCTCAGCGGATGAGCCATGGAATGTACAATTCCCAACCCGACATTCGTAAAACTCATACCGGCAAGATACTGGGCGATCGCAAGCTCTTTCCGCACCTCATAATTTCCGGGTTCCTTTATCACCCTGATAAAATTCTCCGATATCAGGCTTACCGCTTTCAGCGACAGCATTTCAGAAAAAGAGAATGCCCCTTTTGAAAGATAGGATTCCACTGCGTGTGTCAGGGCATCCATTGCTGTTGCCGCCGTAAGGGAAAGAGGAAGGGATGCCATGATCTCCGTGTCCAGAATTGCCGCCGCAGGCACCACTTTCGAGTCCATGCATGCCATTTTCCGCTTTTCCTGCGTGTTGGTAATAACATAATCCATTGTCGTTTCCGAGCCGGTTCCTGCTGTGGTGGGAACTGCAATCAACGGCACCGCCGGATTTTTACTTTTATCCATTCCTTCCAGTGAAACAATATCCTCATTTTCCGGATTATTTGCTGTCACAGCCACCGCCTTTGCCGTATCGATAACGGAACCGCCACCGACAGCCAGAATAAAATCACTTCCGCTGTTTTTATAGCAGGCAAGCCCTGCCCTGACATTTTCAATGGTAGGATTTGGCTTCACCTCGTCAAACAATGTATAAGGTATCCCGTTTTTCTTTAACACTTCTTCTATTTTACCGGTTATGCCGCATGCTTCCAGCGCCTTATCGGATATCAGCAAGGCCTTCCTGAAATGACGTTTGCTTACCTCTTCCGCAATTTTTTCTCTGGCATACTCTCCAAAATAAGAGGTGCCGGTGTATACCATCCTGCTGATGCTCATCCGCTTTCCTTTCCGGTTATTCCATGTCTTCCTCCGTATTTGCCATATACAGCAGATCATTAATCCCTTTTCTGATTTTAATGAATTCCGGTGAATCCTTTAAATCCAGCGTCCGCTTATGGGGCAGATAGACATTAACCCTTTTAATCATTTTTCCCGGCCTCGCAGACATCACATAGATCTTATCTGCCAGAAAAACCGCTTCATCAATATCATGGGTGATGAACACCACTGTGGGATGCTCCTTCACCCATATTTCCCGCATCAGAAGCTGCATCATGGACTTGGTATGAGGATCGAGGGCTCCAAACGGCTCATCCATCAAAAGCACCTCCGGCTGGTTAGCCAATGCTCTCGCGATGGCCACCCTCTGCTTCATTCCGCCGGACAGCTCCTTGGAATAGGACTTCGCAAACTTTTCCAGACCTATAATTTTCAGATAACGATCCGCAATTTCCTGCTGCTCCGCCTTCGGCAGCTTCTTTATTTTCAGACCGAACTTAATATTATCCTCCACATTCATCCACGGAAACAAAGTATAAGTCTGGAACACCATCCCCCTGTCCGGGCCGGGACCGGTCACCTTTCTGTCATTGACAATAATATCGCCCGCACTGGGAAAATCCAGTCCCGCCAGCATCCTGAGCAATGTGGATTTACCGCAGCCCGACGGACCTACGATACAGACAAAATCATTATCCTGAATATCGATTGATACATCCTCGATTGCCGCAACGCTCTTTTTTCCGGTTTTGTATACCTTATCTATATGCTCCGCACGAATCTTACTGCTGGCCACATGTGCCTCAAGCGGAGAGCCTGCCGTATTGTTTTCTATTTTCTTTCCTGCCATACCGTCTCCTTTTTACTCAGCCCATGGGAACATTTTTTTGATTGCGAATGCAAATAATCGGTCTGTAATCAGTCCTAAAATCCCGATCACAAGAATACCTGAAAATATACTTTCCGTATGTAAAAATCTCTGTGCCTTTAATATGGAATATCCAAGCCCCGAGCTTGATGCCACCAGCTCCGCAACGGTCAGATAGGTCCAGCCCCATCCGATCATCATTCTCAGCGTCAGCATCATTTTAGGCGCCATTGCAGGAATCAGCACCTTAGTAACCGTGGTCCATCTCGTTGTTCCCAGCGTATAGCTCGAGGAAAGAAGATCATCCGACACACTTCTCGCATCATCCGCGATCATCAGCACCAGCTGGAAAAAACATCCCAGAAATACAATCGTGATCTTAGCCGCCTCTCCGATTCCGCACCACACCATGACCAGCGGTACAAACGCAGGCACCGGCATATAACGGATAAACTCACAGATGGGAGCAATAATTGCTTCTAACGGTTTGAAGCTTCCTGCCAGTATTCCCAGAGGGACCCCAATTGCAACGGATAATAAAAAGCCCATGGTAATGCGGAAAATACTATATCCCATATTTACCCAAAGCGAACCGTTCTTTGCCCCTGCCGCAATATCTCCGATGACCTTTATCGGCGACGGAAGAAACAGTTCCCTGACATTCCCGCTCGCACACAGCGCCCACCAGCCTGCAAAAATAATTATAAAGGTCAGTATTGCCGAAAGGATAAACCGTCTCTGCGATATTTCTTTTCTTAACCGGAAATCTCCTTTATCTCTTTTCATATAAAATCATGCCCTTCCTCTTATACCAGTGCATCTTCCCCTGTCTCACCCGTATGAATACGGATACTTTCCTCAACCGGAAGAACAAATATCTTGCCGTCGCCCTCCGTCCCATGGCTGTTTACGGAAAGCACAAGCTGTATCAGCGAATCCACCGCTTCATCCGGCACCACCATTTCAATTAATTTTTTGGCAACAAGAGCGTTCTCATATACCTCATTTACCGCAGAGGTTTCCTTACCCTCTCCTGAAGTAAAATGGACAAATGCTTTCCCGCGCCCCAGAACCTCCTTCGTACTCATCGCAAAGAAGCGGTTATCGCTGAGCGCCTGCTTTGTCTTAAAATAACAGCCCGGCCTTACTATAATCATTACCTGCTTCATACACGCCTCCTATAATTCATTTTTACCGGAGCTTACGGTAATTGCTTTCTCAACCGGCAGAATGAAAATCTTTCCGTCTCCAAAGGAACCCTCATCACTTGTTCTCGAAAATTTAATTATGATATCCGTCGCCTTTTTCATATCCCCATCCTCCACCACAAGCATCAGCATTTCCTTAGGGATTTCATCATAATACACATCTTCTACCTTCAGACCGCGCTGTTTCCCTCTTCCTAATATTCCAAATCTCGTTACCGCCCTGTAGCCTGCCCCACACAGCTCATTTAACACCTGATCACATTTTTCCGGCCTGACCACCGCTTTTATCATCTTCATACTTCTCTGCCTTCCTTTCAGCCAAAATAAAAGACGCCGGAATTCATATCCCGACGCCTTCGCCCATAAAAATATTTTATTTATGAACCTATTATATGTTTCCCTATTTATATTTACAATGGAACTCCTTCATAATCATTCTTGTGCGCTGCGCACAATGTTACCTTACTGTCCTGTTTTCCCTGTAGCGTTTGATCGCAAAGGCAAGCTTTAATTCCAGAAAAACCTCCATATCATTGATGTCATCATCCAGAATCCTCTTGATTTTATCCATCCGGTAGCGCATGGTATTCCGGTGGATAAACAAATACTCGGCTGCGGCATTTGCATTACAGTTATGGGCAAGATAGGTCTCAAGTGTCTCACACAAACCGCCTTCCTGCATCTGATCCGCTTTTATCAGCTCACCGATCCTGCTTTCCACATAATCATCCAGGAATTTTCCGTTTGATATCTGGGCAATCAGAGAATAAATGCCCAGCTTTTCATAGAAATACACCTTTTTTTCATCAGCAGAAATTTTGGATATTGCCAGCGTATTTTTTGCCTCCTGATAGCTCTTTCGAAAATCTTCAATATATTCATAGCTTGTTCCGATGCCCGCTTTCACATCAATATGATAGCTGCTTTCCACCCTGCCGATGATTTTCTCCAGAATAATCTGCAGCAGATCATGGCTGAAAAATTCTCCCGGAATCAGCCCGATGACTGAATCCAGCTGCGGCAATACCATCAGCCGTTCCAGCCCGTGGGAACGGAATTCCTTTTTAACCATTTTCTTGATACTTCCCCGCATTTCCATCATATAGCCTTCATCCAGGCGGCTGGTATCATTGGGCAGCTTTTCTCTCTGATGCAGCTGCAGCAGGAAGCAGCGGTATTTTCCGGAAAGATTGATTCCGAGATAATTTGCCTGCTCCAGCAGTTCTTCCACATTCAGGTTATCCGAATAAAGGATAGTGGACAATATTCTCTCCCTGGAATTGGTAAAGCTCTCTTCCTCCACCAGAGCCTTACACACTATTTGCGACAAATCAATCAGATGAAGGCTGACCGAAAGTTCAAATAACGGCAATTCCACCTCATTGCAGTACGAGGCCAGGCCTTTTGATATCTGCCCTTCATTAACGGCCAGCGCAGCAATGTTCTTTTCCTGCATGACGCGTATCATATCAATGAGCCTGCTGTCATTCTCCGTCAGACTCTCATTTGTAATGATAACCAGCTCTTCCCCATGTATCAGTTCCGCCACATTAAAATCAGCAGAAAGACACTGGACACAATCCGCAAAATATATCCAGCGTATGGTACGGTCTATTCCCTTTTCGCCTGCAATCAGCTTCATTCCTTTTCGGATGGATTCCATATTCATTAAATCTTCACAGTTCATATCATCATCCAATCAACACAAAAAGGCGATTCTACCTGATGGTAAAACCGCCTTTGGTTTTTCTTTATTTTCCTTATTTGTACCACTTTTCGGAAAACAGGTCAAGAAAAACCTATAATTATCCAGTTATTGCTATTCTGCAAGCTTTTCTACAAAGCTTACATCGATCATATCCCCACAGTTGAAGTCTTTGTTATCCAATACACCCAATTCGTACATAAAATCTCTGACCGTATTCTGTGTATAGCCCCAATAAGTAAAATCATCCGCTTCCGTAAAGGCTTCCACAACCTGCTTTGCATCCGGGAGAAGAAGGCCATTCATCTCACTTGCAAATTCCTCCGCATCCACTCCCAGCTTTTCTCCCATATAGGCATTGGCTTCGTCAGGATTTTCCTTCCAGTAAGCAACGGCATCAAAATAGCTTTTAATGACTGCGGTTACAGCATCGGGATTTTCCATGCAGAGTGACTTTGATGCAAGCAATACATCCGTAATCAAATCCGGGTTATCCGCTGAAGAAAACAGTTCTGTCCCTCCGGCTTCCTTTGCCTGTGAAAAATAGGGATCCCAGATACATGCCGCATCACACTGGCCTGCTACGAAAGCATTGCCTGATTCCTGTATGGACATATCCACTATCTTGATGTCCTTCTCACTCATTCCGTTTTCTTCCAGTAAGGTAAGCAGGAACATGTGATCCACACTGTACAGCTGGGTTGCTATCGTTTTTCCCTTTAAGTCAGTAATATTCTTGATATCAGAGGTTGCAACCAGTCCCTCACAGCCGTTCGATTTATCCGTTTCCAGTACGACGGAAAACTCCGCTCCCTGAGCAAACGGCGCAATTGTTTCGGATGAGGCATAGGTACAGAAATCTATCTGCCCGCCAACGAAGGCATTGGAGCTTTCCGTTGTTGACGCAAATTCCTGAATAGTCACATCAATACCATTCTTTTCAAAAATTCCTTTCTCCTTTGCCAGATAAAAGAACATGTTAGTGGGCCACGGAGAGGTTCCCAACGACAGCTTTGTCAGTTCCTTTGAGGTATTTTCTTCGGACGCAGCACTGCTGCCTGCCGCAGTTGATGTATCCGCTGCTGCCGCGGTGTTTCCTGTTTCCTGATTTGTGCATGCACAAAGAGATAGTGCCAATACCACTGCCAATGCCAAACTCACAATTTTCTTTTTCATAATAGCCTCCCATTCTTCGATGACTAATCCATCAGATACATTAAATCCTGTGCTATAGCTGCAGCTGCCAACGCCGTAATCTCACTCTGATCATACGCCGGCAGCACCTCTACCAAATCTGCTGCCACAACATGAATCCCCTTTAATAAATAAAGAAGCTTCCTCACCTGTGCTGCGGAAGGGCCGCCAATGACAGGAGTACCGGTTCCAGGCGCTGCCGAAGGGTCTAACGCATCAATGTCAAAGGTAAGATAGACCGGCATATCCCCTATAACTGCCTTTATTTTCTCCGCCAGCGTTTCCATATCCATAAATACGGTCTCCTGAGCGTAGAAAATATGATAGCCGCATTCCGTCATTTCCGTTCGGATAAATACCTGGGCGGAATGGTTTGGATCAATACAGCCCTCCGCCTGCAAATCGTATGCAAAATTAGCATGGGACACATTTCCATCGGTACTTGGCGTACTGTCCTGGTGTGAATCAAAATGCAGAAGCGCGAGTCTGCCATATTTTTCGCTCGCCGCCCTCACCATGCCATAGGGAATGGTATGATCGCCGCCGAGCGTCAGCAGCTTACAGCCCGCATCTAAAATCTTCTTTGCATGATCGTGAGTCTCCTCCAGCATGACCTCTGTTGTCTTCGGACCTACATAATAGCCCACATCTCCATAATCGATAATATTGGCTTTTTCACTTATTTTGTAATTCCATGGATAGGAAAAGCAGCATGCAAGCTGGCTCATATTCCGGATAGCACGCGGCCCCAGTCTTGCCCCCGGACGATTGGTGACTCCGCTGTCAAAGGGCACTCCCATAACCGCTATATCTACATTTTTCAGCTCTCTTGTGACGGGATAGGCATTAAAGCTGGGAATGCCTCCATAGTGCAAATGTTTCTGTACCTCGTATTCCATTTTTGTAACCTCCTCATTCAAATGAAACTGCTGCTGCCCGAACCGGGGAACCATCCACTCCCGTCAGCTTTAACGGCAGAAAGATAACAAATGGTTCATCAAATTCTATCTTATCAAAATGTGCCAGATTCTCCGCGATCAGGCCGCCTGCTTCCGCATACATCTCATGTACCGGAAATTTAGTTCCGCCGGTTCTGTCCAGATTGATGGCATCTATGGCCAATGTCTGAATTCCCCGATCCAGCAGATAGTCTCCTGCCTCCGCCGATAAGTAAGGGTGTCTGAAAAATTTATCCTGCCCCTCATATCGATACCAGTCTGTCCGAAACAGCACAATATCTGCTTTTTCCATCTGTCTGTCATACTTTTTTACATCTTCCAGTGTAATCTCCTCAAATTCTCCTTTATCAGATGCATCTATGACAAGGGCATTCCCCATAAAGTAACTGAGTTCCATCCGATCTACAGTTAATCCATCATTTTTGAAATGATAGGGAGCATCTACATGGGAACCGGACTGGGATCCTATATGTACATTTGACAGGTTATACCCGTCTTTTTCTTTTACAGTTGCCACCGTAATATCCACAACAGGATCTCCGGGATACACCACGGTACCGTTTTTTAGTTCATGAGATAAATCTACAATCTTTTTTATTTTCTGCATCCTTCCACCAGCCTTTCCGCTTCGACCCGTTATTTCATTTCTTCATAAACTTCTTCAAATAAAGAGCTGTCAAACAAATCATTAAAATTATCCGGAATAGAATCGATCAAACCATTGTATTGTAAAAATCCGGCCAGCATCTTGGCACAGTATGGTAAACTCACATAGGTATCTCCGGCTGCAAAGGCTTCCGCATTGTCCTCCATAGTCCTGACATCGCAGCCCTTCATCAATTCCAGAAATTCCTCTGCCGTCACTTCCGCTCCGCCTGCAACCGCTTCCGCAAATTTCTCCGGATCTTTATCATAGGCATCTCTTGCACTGTACCATGCCTTCATTACGGATTTCATTTCTTCCCTCTTTGTCTTGAGTGAATCACCATTTACTGCCAGAATGGCCGGTATTAAGCCCTCAAATTCTTTATCTCCTGAGGTCGCCAGAATATTTCCTCCGGTTTCCTGCTGCGCCATGGATAAAGATGGCTCCCAGACTGCCGCCGCGTCCACCTGCCCTGCTATAAAAGCATTAGAGGCATCTCCTGTTGACATATTGACAAGATTGACATCCTTTTCGCTTAAGCCTGCATTTTCAAGAGCCTTCAGAAGAAATAAATGGTCGCTCCCGCCGAATTCAATTGCAATATTTCTGCCCTTCAGCTCTTCTACTGATGAGATACTTGGGGATGCAACCAGGCCATCCGCACCTGCAGAGAAATCCTGCACCATAATAACCTTGATATCCGCCCCATTTACATATCCAGGAATTATATCTGCAAGAGCCGGAACGAACATATCAATTTTTCCGGACATCAAGGCATTTAATCCATCCGTATAATTTGAGAAAAGCTGTACCTCCACATCTACGCCCTGTTCCTTAAAATATCCTAACTTATCAACTGCCAGCCACCAGTAGCTTCCCGGCCAGTCATTGATTCCCAGCGTAATTTTCTCTCTGCTTTCCGCTCCTGCCGCTGTGATATTACTGTTTCCGCAGGCTGTCATAGAAACAGCCAGCGTAAGTATGAGAACCATTGCCATAACTTTTTTTATCATATGCTTTCTCCTCATGAAATAAAAAATGACGCCTAAATGAATTCATTTAAGCGCCGTTGCCGTTTCCTTTTTTCTGTTGATTTAATGAAATACTAGCCTGCATATAAGAAAATGTAAATATGGCCGCTGAACATGAAATTTTGTGCAGAAGGCACAAGAAGCCGTCAGCATGATCCGAAACAGCATACACCTCCTGTCTCTTTTCATACTGACGACCTCTTTATTTATCGGATACTTACTTTCAGTTACCGATAAGGAAATCCAGAATATCCCATCCGTCGGAACCCTGTCCTTTATAAAGCTCGGTATAACCGCACTGACGGCAGCTTATTGTTATGAATTTCTTATTCTGCACATCAAAAATCTTGGCAAAATTTCCTCCTGTGGCCTGAAACTGATCACTTTCATACTGCTGGCAGCCGCATTTGGGACATATGTATTGTTTCTTCTCCATGTTCATACCTCTCAGATTTTATTGTCGTCTGTTATCAGCCAGTAAAGCAGTGCTGCAATATCCATGCAATGCCGTACCGGCTTCGGAACCTTTTATATTATAGCAGAAGTCTCTGAAAAGTAATCTTAAATAATTCTTATTTTTCTCTAAAAACATATATTTTTCAATGGTTTTCCTTTATAATTTTACTTAATAAATAAAACAGGAATTTTCATTTTTAACAAAGGAGGAAACAGATATGTCAATAGTTGCAGTTTTATATACTATCCTGATTTATCTTTTAATCGCCGCAGTAATAGGAGGCTTTTTATTTTTTATTATAAAAAAGGCCGTTAAAGAAGGTGTTCTTGATGCATTAGAGGAATGGCATGGAGAATCAGACAGAAATGAATGAAGGCTATACATTCATATGTTCATGATATTCCATCGGCACTTTCTTTCCGAAAATACGGAAACTCTTCAAAACAGCACCATCGAATGATTTCAAAATTCTGACCCTGAAAGCATATCCCCGTAAATGTCCGATCGGTATGATCCTTTTATGGCCTATGCTTTTTTCCTGTGCAATCGGGATCCATTGATCCATTCCGTCCTTCGTGCACCAATAGGCGGGCCAGCGTGTTTCCAGTATCCATTCCAGAACTTTCTGTCCGTCCGACTGATCCTCCATTATTTCCGCAAATTCTGCATCTACCGGATCATCAAACCATACTTCCATGCGGTCTTTCCCAATCATCTTATCACTCATTCCTGCATGAACCGTAAGTCTGGTATTAATAAGATTTCCCAACCCAACAAAACTGTCCACCTGATCCTGGCTGATTAAGCCCTTAGTATCCGGCACGCATCCGATCAGCAGATTTGCATTTCTTCCCACGCTTGTGAGATAGCGCTCAAACAGATATTCCGAATCATATGTTTTATCCGCATCCTTTTCATGATACATCCAGCCCCCCATATATGCGAACATAACATCTCTTACAGGCATATCCACTTCCACAGGCGCCCATACTTCATCCTCCGGATCCCCTTCCGAGTCGCAGGTCACATTTTTTCGTTCAGGTTCCGTCAGAAAATGTGCGGCAGACCAACATTCGGGAACGGCCACGCCCTGTTCGCTCCCGCTCCAGCGCAGAATATTTTTTATCCCGGGACAGCCGCCAAAACAGATTAAATCCGGTGCGATTCTTGCAAGCAGTCCCGGAATATCCGGGCCTCCCAGTTCAGGACGCAGGATTCCGCCGTCAAACCAAAACTCTGCAAGCGGCCCATAAGCGGTTATCAATTCTTCTACCTGTCCCAGCAATATATCGTTCTTTTTCTTTATATCAATCTGTCCGTCTTCCCCCATACATATTTTATCCAGGTGAGAAGATCCCAGACTATAATAAATTCCGGGCTTTATTCCGTATTTTCTGCAGGAATCAACAAATTCTCCCACAACATCCCTTGTAACGGATGCATTTCCAACATGATAATCATGGAACCGGGTAGGCCACAAGCAAAAACCTGTCCCATGCTTTGCTGTAATCAATGCATATCTGGCACCGGCTGCTTTAGCCGTTCTTACCCACTGATCCGTATCCAGCTTTACAGGATTCCATTTGGAAGCCGGTATTAAATCTTCTCCAAAGGAATACTCCGGCTGAAATACTTCAATGTCATAATGAAAAAATACCCCCAATTCATAATCATGCCATTCAAGCATTTCCTTTGTTGGTTTTGCACGTAATCCTGACATACTACTTTCCTCCTGTTCTGTAGTTTTTTGGTGTTATTCCGGTTATATCCCTGAACGTCCGGAAGAACATGTTTGTATTACTGAACCCGCTTTTATATCCTATAGCCTCCATTGAGTAATTCCTGGTATTTTTCAGCATCTCCTGTGCGAAGGATACTCTGAGCAGCCGCACAAAGGAATGAAAGGATATGCCTATGGACCGGCTGATTAGACCCGACAGGTAATTACTGTTTATAAATAGCTGACCGGCAACATAATCAAGGCAGACTTCTGCATTTCTATACTGTTCTATCGTTATCAAAAGTGCATTCACAACGGAAGAAGGATGTGATTCCCTTTTAACATAAAAACACATGACTTCATATAAAGACTGTGCTGCGCAATCTACCGGCATAAAATTCGATTTGCCTATAAAATCCCCCACCGCGTCTTTGGCATTCGGATGAATAAAAATATATTCCAGTATCATTCTTATCTTCTGTGACTGCGGATGCCTTATATCCGGCAGCAAAAGAATATTCTGAAGAATCCATTCGATTTCTGTCTCCTTATATGTTTCCAAATGGATTTTTTCTTCCAATTCTTCCGAAGTAACAATAGAATTCTCCTGATTGTTCCGGTTTTTCTCCTTTAACTCTGTTTTATACTTGATATCCCTGACAGCTTTATCCAATTCCTCCGGATCAACCGGTTTTAAAATATATTCCGTCACCTGATAAGAAATGGCCTGCTGTGCATACTTAAATTCTGCAAAACCGGATAAGATAATAAAATTGTCGCAGAGTTCTTCTTCTCTTGCTATCCTTATTAATTCCAGTCCGTCCATTTCAGGCATTCGGATATCCGTCACAACAGCGTCAACCTGGTGTCCTTTTAAAAAATCAAGCGCTATAAATGCATCCTCCGCCCAATATACATCATCCACCAGAGGATTGGATTTTAAAAGCCTGACAATACCCTGTAATATTATTTTCTCATCATCCACTACAAGAATCTTCACTGATTATCGACTCCTATATCTTCTGCTATCTGTGACAGATGCATCGTACAGACTGTACCTGCGGGTTCATTGTTCCCGATTTCCAGAGAAAATCCATTCCCATAAAACAGCTTCATCCGCATACATACATTATATAAAGCATACCCTTTATCCTCCATTTGAAGAGGATTGTGATTAGATGAAGATTCACTCAGAAGTTTACGGATATTTTCCATCCGTTCTTTTTCAATGCCTGCTCCGCTGTCTGTAACGGAAATTATTATTTCTTTTCCTGTTTTATGGACATTGATGACAATACTGCCTCCTCTTCTTACTTTTTCAATGCCATGCTTTATACTATTTTCCACTATAGGCTGCAGCAGAAACTGGGGACAAGTCAGGTTCAGTAATTCCTCATCCTCCACATTTATTGTCCATTCCAACCGATCGGAAAGCCTTAATTTCTGTAAGTTCAGATATCTTTTGATCTGATTCAGTTCTTTCTCCAAAGTACTGGTCTGACTTGATGTCAGAGAGTATCTCATAAGCTTTGCAAGATCAAGAATTCCTTTGGCTACTTCTTCATCCTCATTATTAAGTGCAAGCATACGCAGGGATTCCAGCGTTCCATACAGGAAATGAGGCTCTATTTTTGACTGATACGCGTCCAGTTCTGCTTTTCTCCTCAGTATTTCCTTTTTCTGTACCATATTCACAAGCGTATTCGTTCTGTTGATCAAACTGTTAAATACGGATACCAGTTCTCCTATTTCATCCGTACCTTCTTCCACCGGATAAGGTTCATATTCTTCATCCGGCATTGAGCGGATATACGCGGTAAATGATACAAGCCTTCTTGCAAACCTTAATGAATAACGTAAATAAGCGATTAATAAAATAAATAAAACCAGGAAAAGAAGGGCGCCTGCAACAAGCAGCAAAACAAGGGATTCATAAGCCATATCAAAGACATCCGAATAAATAACCGCGGACATCCGCAAAGGCTTTATTTCTGATTCTATTACACAATACCTGCCATGCCATGCAGGGTTGTCTGCCGGATCCTCTTTCCAGTCTGTAAGCGGTTTTCCATAATAAATATCTCCCTGTCCATCTATCAGACAAACAGCAGAATTATCATTCAGATGTAATAATTTCAGAAAATTAATGAGCAATTCCTTCTCTATCACAATTTCAACTGCATATTCAAGATTTGTATAGGTATTATCATATTTTCCGAAAAAATAATGCAGCTCATTGTTCTGATCCAGCTTCCATATACCTTTATAAATTTTTGCTTTCTCAACAGGCAAATCAGAAAAGCTTTTAAAATAGCCTCCCGGATTAAGACGTATATTATCACCGTAAAAATAAATCGTTTTTATATTTTGATTATAGTTAATATAAGAATGCAGCTGATATTGTACATTGCTCACATAATCATACATGGGCTCCCAGTCCGTATCATACTGATATCTGAGAAATTCTGTAATATAACCGTTTTTCAAAATAGCATCAGCAATATTCTCCAGATTTTTCAGTTCCGTTTCCAAATCGTTTACGGCCATATCAATTTCATATTGATATTTTTCACTTTCGGACTGAAGGGTTCTGGAAAAAAGAAGAATGACAAAAACAAAATAAACCGCACAAATCGGCAGAATAACTACCAGAAAATAAACAAGTATTAGTTTGTTGGTAAGTCTCTTTTTTATCATCATTCTCTATCCCGCCAATTTCTGTGATTCACTACGGATACCAATGTATTATATGGCATCCGCAGTGTCACTAACAAGGACATTAATTTTCCATTGCGGCCTTGGCTTCCTGATAGGCTTTATTAGCCCAGGTATTCAGTTCATCTGCACCCTGCTGCCTGGCCAGATCAAGCATATTATAATATGCTGCTTCACAGGCCTCTTCGGATTCGGCAAGATAAATTTTCATTTCTTCGTTGGTAACCATAGTATCCAGTTTCGACTTAATATTCTGTTCTTCACTGTCTGCTTCCGGTATTACCAGACCCACAGCAGGACAGGAAACTGTTTTTTCCTTTGCCTGGTTGCTGAGCGTCAGTAGCTGATCTGCAAATTCGTCATCCGGATTATAATAGGACAGCCTTTCCGTAGCCCATGTACCCGATAATAAGCCCCATTCAGTAAGTCCGTTCTTCTCCTGCCAGTCGTTATCTGTATATTCATCGCAGAATACTGGATATTTATTATCCTCAGACCAGTTCCACATATCCCCTTCAATTCCCCAAAATGCCGTTCTCATTCCTTCATCGGAGAACAGATACGCCAGCAAACGTGCGGCAGCTTCCGGAGCCTTACAATTTTTGCTTACAAATAATCCAGACCAGCCAATATTACTGTCATAAATTTTAAAAGAATCATCATAATTAAGAGCCGTATACAGATCCATCCAATCCTGATTCGTTCCCAGCGTTGCGCATTCCTGATTCAGTTCCTTCGCATTTGAACCCTTGATATATGCAAAACACTGGAGATTATATGCATACTGATAGGATTCATCTTCGTTATTAAAGGCATAATTTTCAGCTATCATCAGACCTTCCCGATACAGTTTATTCATGAACTTATAGTAATCTAGGCGTCCGTCCTGAAAAATATAATAGCTTACTTCATCCTTATTCTCATCATATGAAAAATTGGAATTGACAAGCCCAAAATCAGTAAGGAACTGACAGGATGTCTGCCCGGCTCCCGTCCAGTTTGTGTTAAACATACAGGGGATTAAGTCCGGATATTTTTCTTTCACTGTTTTCAGAAGATTATAAAAATCCTCCGTTGTTTTGATTTCAGGACTTCCGAGTTCTTCATATACAGATTTTCTTACTGTGGGAAGCATAACTCCTACCAAAGCGGCATCATATTCTTCCAGTTCTTCCGGCGTTGAATAATTATTCCGAATGGTATAAAACTTTCCGTCATTTGTCCGGTTTATTTTAGCTCTGCTTTCATCAAAGGTAAAATCGGTATTACTTTCCGCCATTAAATCTTCCCATGACCAGCAAAGATCCGGATCAGATAATAGGGAAATCATATTTCCTGTGTTGTCAGTATAAATTAAATCCGGCAGTTCCCCTGAAGAAATCATAAGCGGTAACTGCTGTGCATCTGCCGCAACCGTAACATTCAGATTGACACCTGTCTGGCCGGTAATATATTCCGGAACAGTACCGCTCCAGCTCTGCAGAGGCCACCATGTGTGATTGATAAATAAATCCAGAGTGACCTGTTCGGAAGAAACATCCCCGTCTGCACTCTCCGTACTTTCCTTCTGTACTGCAGATTCCGTAGTTTGTGAACCGGATGAATTCCCGCATGCACAGAGCGATGCCAGCATACTGGCTGCCAACATAATACCCATACCCTTCTTAAATAATCTCATACTGATACCTCCCTGATTTTTTTGTTTATTTGCTTCGCGAAAACAAATTATTTATGTTCAGCCTTTAACGGCTCCCAACATCATTCCCTGGGTAAAATACTTCTGCAGAAAAGGATAAACACATAAAATTGGGGCCACTGAAACAATCATAGCTGCCATCTGCAAAGAAGTTGTTGTTGTTTTTGAATGACTGGATGCATACTGCAGTGTAGTGGCATCTGTGGTTGTAGGAGTCATGGATTGATTAATGACTTCTCTCATTTTATAAGCAAGTGTTCTTAAGTCATTGTTCTGTACATAGTAGGCGGAATCAATCCAACTGTTCCAATGATTCACTGCTATAAACAATGTCATAGTGGCAATGAGGGGCATGGAAACAGGAAGGACTATCTTCAGAAACGTTTTTAATTCCGAAGCTCCGTCCAAATAAGAGGATTCGATTAGCTCACTGGGTACACTCTGAAAAAAAGAAATCCCTACCAGTACAAAAAACAGGTTCAAGGCTCCGGGAATAATATAAACCTGAAAGGTATTAATAAGTCCCAAACCTTTCAGTAAAATATAGAAAGGAATAATCCCTCCCGAAAAATACATTGCAAAAACCACAAACTTAATATAAAGCTTCTGTCCTATTAAGTCTGTCCGGGAAAAAGCATAGGATACCATACATGTAAAGAAAACGCCGATTACTGTTCCTGTCAAAGTCCTGAAAAATGTGATCCAAAGGGCTTTCAGCCAACTGGAATTAGTAAAGAATTCCTTATAATTTTCAAGGGTAAAGGCTCTGGGAAAAAGATAGATTCCTCCCAATACGGCATCATTCCCCTCATTAAATGAAAGTATTAATATATAATAAAACGGATATAGTGTTATTATTGCTATTAAGGTAAGCAAAAAAAGATTTACGGCATCAAATATATGATCTTCCCTGGATTTATTAAGATGCTTCTTTTTCATGATTCCTTCCCCCTCCTGTTCAGAATAATCCTGTGTCCGTCACCTTTTTGCTGACTGCATTTGTCGCAAAGATAAGTACTACGGAAATAATTGACTGCATTAAATCTATCGCAGTAGCATAATTAAAACGTAAATCTACCATACCTGTTTTAAACGCATATGTTTGTACAATTTCCGAAGCGGAAGCATTCAGTTTATTTCCAAGCATCATTGTCTGATCAAAATTGCCGCCCATCATTCCTCCTCCAAGAAAACTTCCTACCGATAATATCAGAACGGTTACAATGGCAGGCAATATACCGGGGAGCGTGATATGCCATATTCGTTTTAACCTTCCGGCTCCGTCCACCATAGCCGCTTCATATAATCCCGGATCAATTCCGGATATTGCAGCCAGAAAGATAATGGACCACCAACCGGTACTTTTCCAAATGGAAGTCCATACCGCCAACTGATAATAGGCATCCGGATTTGTTAAAAAGGAAACGCCCTTATCAGAAATTCCCAGCTTAATTATCAATTCGCTTACCAATCCCCTTGACTGAGAAAAAAAAGCGGTCAATATACCAGCTACAATAACCCATGAAATAAAATAAGGAAGATAACTCACAGCCTGTACAAACTTTTTGAAATGACGGTTCCGTACCTCTGTAAGCATAATAGCCAATAATATAGGAGCAGGAAAAGAAGCCAGAATTTTGAGAAAACTGATAATCAATGTGTTTTTAATGACAGGCCAGCACATATAATCACTAAAAAATTCTCTAAAATACTTAAGCCCTGCCCATTCATTGGTAAATATACCCCAGAAACCATCCTTGATTGAATATTTCTTAAACGCAACGAGGATTCCGGCCATGGGAGCATAATTAAATATAAGAAGATAAATAATTCCTGCCCATGCAAAAATCTGAAGAACTCTCTGCCGTTTCAGTTTCACCCAAAATTTATGTCTGTTTCTTCGTTTTTCTTCTATTCCCATATTTTATTTACCCTCCTTATGTTTTATTTAAAATAACTATAATATTTTTATAACAAAGCAAAAATAATTAAATTTTCATAATATATGTAATATCAATTAAATTATTTTGTGTATTTTATACAAATATTCTATGTTAAAAAGGCATTTATCGTCAATCTTATTTCTTCAGCATCTTATTGCAAAATTTCAGATTTTACATCAACACTTCCCCCTTCCCATTCGTTATATATATGTAACCAATCATAAGCAAGCTTTTATGTGAAAGGAGCGGCGGATATGAATCCTGAACTATTTTATGAATACTACCTTTTTACTTCTGCCCGGCAGGCCGAACACAGCAGAAGGAATACAGAAATCAGGGATATGAATTTCAAGAAAAGAAAACATCATTACCTTCCTGTATCTTTACTGTGTTTCCTGGCCATTTTAAAAAACTTACCTTTTTTTCTCTGACATAAGTTACAATGATATTAATACAACAGCAAACGCAGTCAGGAGACTCCTATGATAGCCAAAATTTATCAGCTGTTTTTTCAGGAACTGATTCGATATGTCACCAAAATGACCTGCGACAAAGCCGCGGCGGAAGACATTGTGCAGGAAACCTTCCTTCGGGCCATGGAGCATGCTGTAATCCTGGATGACATGGATGAACGTCAATGCCGGTCATGGCTGTATAAAACATCCCGCAACATTTTTATTGATAAAGTGAGACGAGAGTCGGCATGCCCGGAAGCAGAAGAAAAAACGGAAACACAGGACGATTTGTCCCAGATTGAAGTCCGGCAGCTGTGTGAAAAATTACCGGAAGAAGAACGGATTCTATTCATAAAAAGATATTTTGAGGGTTTTGACTCTACACAGCTGTCCGCCATGTACAAGCTGCCGCCCTCCACCATTCGCTCACGCCTTGCCAGCGCAAGGCGGAAGCTGCGCATGTATTACCCCGAACTGGAAAATCAAAAAAAATAAGAGGTGCAATTATGGAAAAAACGAAAAAACTGTCAGTAAATACGGCTCTTTGTGATATGACTGAAATTACCGAGGAAAGGCTGTCGCAGTATTCTGCCATTGCAATTAATGCCGCTGCAGTGATCCAGTCTGAAAAATCAGCCGTCCTTATCTCCAAATATCCGGTGGAAATAAATACAGCCTGCGTAATTAAGGTTCCCGATGGAATCAATTTAATAATAAAAAATGGTTCCATTGAAATGAATGAAAAAGCCTTTGCGGCTGAGCATTCTTTCCTGTTTGTTTCAGGAAGTCTTTTTATCCATCCTGCTGCCGGAAAAGCTTTGGAAAGCTATGAAAAAATAATGGTAAACGGATCACTCATTTATCCTGAAGGACTTTCTGATGCCGTATCAAAAATTCAGGTAAACGGTACACAGAAAAGCTATCCTGATAATGCCATATGCCTGCTGAAGGATGTTGACGTCGACAAATATTTTATTTTCCGGGCCCGCCAGGATACCCCATATTTCATCAACGGTATGGTAAAGCTGCTGGACGCGTCCCTTGATCTAGCCGCATTAATTCGAAAAAACGTAACTTTTTTATGTAAAAAAGCCATGGTAATGGAATGTCTGTTTGAACAGAGCCTGTCTTTATTTGATGAGCACACGGAAATCCAGATTATACCCGATGAATGCCGGATACTTTCTGATAATACCGAGTTAGATTCCAGGACAATCAGCCTGTTTGGAAAAAAGCTCTATAAAAACGGAGATCTCACGCTGACGGATCAGTCCATGGAAGCACTCCCCAAACTGGAATATCTGAAGGTTACCGGCACCCTTTATATACCGGAAAAATACAGCAGTAATTTATCGGAATTTCCTGTGGAATACGGAAGTATATTTGTCATTAAAGGTACCATGATCTCTGACAGAAGTAATATAAGAATTGATAAACAGCTGCTTGAGCAGACGCCGGGCGGACTGCATGTCGTTGATTGCGCCGTAGCTGAAATCTCTGAAGATGTTCCCCCGGAACTCATCCGCAGCCGGCTCCGTCTTGAGGACATTGCCGTTGTGAGGTGTTCTCCTGAAATCAGAAATGCGGTGGAACTTGTATCTGCGGATGTTGCTTTATTTGAGGATTATAAAGACGAAGAAGTACAGGAAGATGACGATACTTCCTTTGTAAATGCTGCAAGCTATAAGTTTTAATTCACACGGTTTATTAATAAATTACTATTTTCATCATTCCGAAAAAGGGAGCTGCCTATTTGGGCTGCTCCTTTTTATTTAATGACTAAATTTAAAATGATACAGCTTTTTTGTTCCGCCATACAGCAAAAACAAGAAAACCAATCCCTGCCAAAAGAAAGATAACCCTTGACACAATCATACCTCCCGGCATTGAAAATGCCGGATCCAGCAGTTCCATAGTTAACGGATATTCCGTAAAAAAAGAATAACCATAGAGATCAAAATTCATCGGCAGAGGAATAAATCCTGCCCCCAGCGCAAGCGCCATCAAGCCAAACAAAAGACCGGAATGTATCCTGCCTGCAAGAAGTCCCATACCTGCCAGAAACAAAAGCGCAGGCAAAAGAGTAATAGCAGCTGTCAGCAAAAGCATTCCCACAGGAACATTTCTCCCGAACATTATTACCAGGAAGCCCAGACCCAGGGCCGTGAGGATCAGCGCCAGCAGCAGCCACGCAGTAACCGCAGCAGCACATTTTACCAATAGATATTTTCCCTGTTCTACAGGAGCAGCATCGGTAAGCCTCCCAAACTGCCTGGATTTCTCATTGCACTGGTTCCATTGAAAAAACAGCAGCGCCACTCCCAGAAGAGGCAGAATCCGCGCCATATATGCCCCGAAGCTCCATGGAGAGAACGGGGCAGTATGTGCAACACCCTTTATAGTGGATGTCTGCAGTATATTCCAGCCAAAAAACAAGCATACCGCCAGCAGGCCCCAGAAGAATTTGCTGCGCATTATCCTGCGCAATTCGTATTGATATATTTTATTCAAGATTCAAATCCTCCTCCGTAAGATTACAGGCCTGAAGAAAGTCCTGCCAGGTCAGGTAGGGATAGGACGGATTCGTCTCACCGGTAAACAGTCCTGCCAGGATTCGATCCATAGCATCCTCTCCGCCCACCAGCTTTTCCGCTTTGAGTATTTTCAGAGGCATTTCGCAGTACTGCCGGACGGTAGACTGGCTGTTGGCAATATCGGCTTTATACTTTTCCGGCAGAACCGACAGATACTGCGGATTCCGGACATAAAAATCCTGATAATAATCATCTGCCCGGGACTGCCACACATCTACATAATACTTTTGTGCGTAGTCTGCGCCGTGAAGTTCTTTCATCATCCGATAGGTGGTATAGACCGTCAGCCCTTCGCTGGACCAGGGATCTCCAGTATAGGAAGATTCGATCATATTGCCAAGTCCCCACCACTGGTGAATGATTTCATGGGCCATAACTTCACTGCCGCCGGCGCCTTTCAGGGGATCCTTAAGCCCTGCTTCACTGAAGCTGTCCTCGCCCATGACACTGGCTCCTCCGGCAGCATAACCGCCGCCTGTAGCACCGATCTCAATAAGGCGCATGCCTTCCTCTCCATAGAAGAAAAGAGGTCCATAATGATCCGTACAGTATTCAAATACCTGCTTCAGCGTATCATTGACATTGCATTCTTCCATAACCCTCCGATGTTTGGCGCTGTAGAAAAATTCCACATTCAGTCCGGCAGCATCAATATGCTCCGAAATATAATCACCGGCATAAAGAATCAGGCTCCATCCGGAAGCATGTAATATCCATTGGGTAGATCCGGCTTCGCTCTTCCCCGCTTCCACTGTATCTGTACTGAATAAAACCGGCTTCAATCCATCAGGCAGTGTTATTTTGGCTGTAAGGGGAGGCTCTTCTGCAGTATTTTCAAAGAAATCACGAGGCATAGGTGAAAAATCCTGATGAGCCAGATAGATGTAGTCTCTGCTGATTTCACACTGCCCCTGAAACAGAGACAATATATTCCATTCCTGGGGAAAACCCCCGTATTCTATCGCTAATTCCATATCTCCATCAGCAGGAATATCCAGTTCAATCGTTTTCTTATTAATATCATCATTTTGAAGATCACGGAACGGAACAGGCTTTCCGCCGGCCGTAACAGACTTCACCTTATAGCCAGGATTCAGCCAGAATGAAATGGTCTGGGGCTGCCCGGAATCATTATGCAGAGTATAGGAAGCCGTTGCCTCAAAAAAACCTGTAAAAAGGGATGGACGCGCATCTACCGATATTGCGGAATAGGTCACATGTTCATTATAGTCAAAATTATAATGTGCATCATAGTCAATTTCCTTCTTACTATGATCCAAAAAAGGCTGCTTTACATAAACCAGTACACCCGTTACAGTCAGCATAATTCCGATGACAGGAAGATAAAGCATCCGCGCATTACGAAGCAGAGAACCGAAGGCTCCTCTGCCGTACCGGCGGGTACACAGCAGGCACAGGCACCAGATCCCTCCCAGCAGCAACAGCCAGAACAGCCTGTTCCATCCCAGGGACATGAGTCTGCGGTTATTGCCGAAATCATCGGAAAGATAGGCCAGCGCGGGATTTACCCAGCGCAGCAGCCAGTTTTCTCTCCAGGCCGACAGGCTTAAGAGAAAAAAGCCAACGAACGCTGCCAATGTTATATCCAGTCTTTGCACAAGCTGATAAACAGCGGCTGTGAAAAGGATAGAAAACCAGAGTGAGGGAAGCATCACCAGCAGATATACCGCCGCACACAGTCCGGGCCGGAATACAGCGCCGGTTAATGAGGCCGTGACCGGCATCCAGATTATCATTGCTGCCGCAGCGGCTGCAGATGCGGCTGTCAGCAATGCCAGAGTCCGGCATACTTCTGCTGCAAGAGGAGAAATAATGGAATCCGTAAGTACATCAGTATGGCTGCTGTGAACACGATCCAGTTCCAATACGGTAAGCAATGCAAAAACCAGAGCGCCGGCCAGTGAACCGCCCAGTGCAGGATTGGCAAGAGCCGTACTGTTCAGCGATCCGGAAAGAGGGCAATAGAACGTAAATCCCACTGCCGGCGCCGCCGCGGTAATACCAAGAACCGCCCATGTCAGCCGGCTGCGAAAAAGCCGTCCCAGCTCCACACGAAAGAGAGAAGAAAATTTCATTGTGTTTTACCCTCCTGCGTAATGAGATATAAATAGGCATCTTCCAGCGTAGGTTCCACACTTTGGGCCTCCTTTGGCAGCTCATCCGCCACTCCCCGGCATAGCACACCCTCCGCTGTATTCACCCGGGAGATGATACGCAGGTCAGACTCCTTTTTATCTCCGTTGTGTTCCAGCAGAACACCTACATGTCCCCTGGCCTGCAGGATCAATTCTTCAGGTTTGCCTATAAACAGGATCTCCCCGTGATCAATTACAATAAGCCTGTCACAAACTGACTGTATATCTTCAATGATATGAGTGGACAGCAGTACCAGTTTTTCCTGTGCCGTCTGAGAGAAAAAATTACGGAAACGGATACGTTCTTCCGGATCCAGACCCACAGTAGGCTCGTCAAAAATCAGGAATTCCGGTTCCCCCAGCAGCGCCTGTGCAATTCCTACTCTCTGCCGCTGTCCGCCGGACAGCGTTTTTATGCGCGCCTTTTTCTTTTCTTCCAGACCAGTGGCCAGAATAGCTTCTTCTATAACGGGCCTGCTGTTACGTATCCCCTTTAACGCTGCCATATAGTCCAGAAATTCCCATATCGTCAGTTCATCATACAGACCGAAGTCCTGCGGTAAATAGCCCAGCTTCTTCTTCAGCTCTTTTTCACATTTCGTCAGCGGCTTATCATCAATGGCAATATCACCGCCTGTAGGAAGAAGCCCTGCAACAAGCAGCTTCATCAGTGTGGATTTTCCCGCGCCGTTTGGTCCCACCAGGCCTATGAGACTCGGACTTTCCAGCGTCAGGTTTATATCCTTCAAAGCCTGTTTGCCGGTGGGATAGGTCATGCTTAAGTGATTCAAATGAATTTTCATAAAAATTCCTTTCTGATATTTTTATTCTGACAAAGCTGTTATCTGCAAATTTGTATTTCCTTTTGTTCTGCTTACAAGTATAGCTGCTATTTCTTAAAAAGATATAACGGAATTTCTTAACAAAATCAAACAATCTATCCAAAACAAAAAAGGAGCTGCCAGCATGAATAAATCTTCAGACTGATACGCTCCCGTTTTATTTATTATCATTCCACCCTGTAAATATCGACATAAGCCTTACCGCCGATATCCACCGTCACATTCCCTGATTTACTGTCCGATTCCATCTCAAATACGGCATAGACAAGCCCGTTGTCCGCGGTAATCTCCACAATTTCCCCATCCGCAATAATAGAAAAATCATTCAGCTCCTTACCGAACTGTACCGTTTCCTTCCCCACATTCATTTTCCCGCAGGAAGGGATATAAGTGATGGAGGTACCGTAGAGATTGACAACAAAATCGCAGGGGCTTTGCATATGAACGGTTATTTCAACAACACCTGCCTTCTGCATCATATAAAAAACTTTTCCCTCACCCTGGGAAACTGACACACTCACCCTTGCTTTACGGAATTCCTCAACCGGATTCTGTCTAAGCCTCAATCCCTCAGGTGTTTCGGCAAGGATCAGTTTCCTTGGAATCCCCATTACACCCGTATATAATTTTCCTTTATTTTTCGTTCTCAGCCAGGGAATCGTAATCACATCCTCTGTTCCCCAGAAGGTTTGTGCGGCATAGGGAATTTTAGTCCGGTAAGCCTCCAGCTTCACACCATCCGTCTTAAATTCATAGCCGTCAAATTCTCCCAGAAAATAATAACCGTCCGCGCTCCAGAACACCCATTTTTCTCCGCCGCCTTCCACGGGAATCCTTCTGAGATCCGGACATTCCCAGGAATCCTTCAGAGTCAGAATCTGGGTCTTTTTCCAGTTTTTCAGATCCTTGGAACGAAGAATCATGAACTCGTTGTCTTTCAGATACAAAACCATGATATAAGCTTTGCTCTCTTCATGCCAATAGACCTTGGGATCCCGGTTTTCCCCGGAAATATGCTTTACCGCGTTTCCTTCCAGCTTTACAAGGGTATTTCCCCCGTCCGTACTGTAAGCGATTCTCTGATTAAAGGTTTTCCCCAGGCTCCATTTTGATTTATTTCCCGCACATGTATAAAAATAGATATGAGCATCCTCAGGGAGGCCCAGAAGTCCCTGTTCATTAACAATTCCGCTCCCGGAATACATGACGCCGTCACTGTCCGGATAAAGCGCAGTCTCCTTCTGCTCCCAGTGAAGCAGATCCTTACTCACCGCATGTCCCCAGCACATATTTTCCCAGCGGGTATCAAATGGATTGTACTGGAAATATAAATGATAGATGCCGTCCTTATACAGCAGCCCGTTGGGATCATTCATCCATCCCGTGCGGGGCGCAAAATGAAGAAGGGGACGGGACTGGAGATTTTCCGGTACGGTATCGGAAAGGGATATGGCGTCCATAAACGCTTTCGGAATACTTCCCTCTATCAATAAAGTTTTTCCCTTATATTCTTCCATATTAACGGGAGCATAGTAGTGAAAACCATAATGTCCGTCTGACTTTTCTTTTACCGGCACATTAAATTCATATATTTTTTCTCCCTGGCAGGAGATGCTGATCGTCTTCAGTTCTTTTTCCGCACAAACAGGGATCAGAAGATATTTCTTATCAATTGTAATATACTTTTTCATTTCCTGCCTCCTTAAAAAAAGCTTGTTAAAAAAAGTATATCACATTCGCTGTTTTATTTATACATAAGAGTAAGAAAATCAAGAATCCACCCGGGCACTTTGGGATTATAGCCAACGAGAAAGCTTTTTACCCATTCCCTGGTAACCCCATCATCCACAGCAGTCATATTATGGCCCCATAAATGTTCTCCCTGCTGCGCCACAGCCGTTTTGCCTGCGGCGGATACTCCTGTGGCAATTTCCTTACCCGCTGCAGCAACACCTGTGGCATAAATCCCAAGACTGGATACGCCGCCTGCAACGATTCCTATAGCCGCCACTCCCATTGCCAAAGCTCCTATGGAAACAATCCCCAGCGAAACCAGAAGGCCAAGAGATAACATACCTATACTGAAGATCCCCACTGAGACAAATCCGGCGCTCACCACACCAACTGCAATATTCCCCACGGCTATAATTCCCTTCGCGGCATCCTTCATCCGGATTCGCCCCATATACCGGCAGAATTTAATGTGTATCAGGGGAATACCTCCTATATTTGCCCTGCTTTTATACTCAAATCCTTTCTGATAGCCTAAAAAATCCTTTACTTCATTAATAGTCTGCCTGATTTCCTCTGTATCACTGGCAGGCTCCCATTTTCTATCTCCTCTGTCTTCACAGCTGTCAATCAGAAGATAATCCAGCGATACATGGAATAACTGGGATATCGCAATCAGCTTGCTTATTTCCGGCATCGTTTTATCCGCTTCCCATTTACTCACCGACTGCCTTGATACCTCCAGATATTCTGCCAGCTGCTCCTGGGAGTAGCCCTTTTCTCTGCGAAGCTGAATCAGCTTATCACAAAATTTTTTCATATAATCTCCTGTCTGCCACAATGTAGCTCTGTTTTCTATAGCTTCATTTTTCCATATAATCTGCTTTTTTACAAGAAATCAGCGTATTGCAATTTGTCACCCACAGGTTGCAATCCCGTAAAACAGCGGGTTCCGGGGGATCCTATTTATAAATTTGATCTCCGGAAGGCATCATGGCATATGCGAAGCCTGCATTACAAAAAAGGCACCCTCCGGCGAAGGTACCCTTTTTTTCTTTATTTTTCTTTCTGTGCCGATACAAGAAACATCATGGGCCGGCGCATTTCGTCCTTCATTCCGGGAACGGTATCCAGCATTTCCTCCGGCGGCTGAGGCTCCTCTACATCCACAAGCCGGAACCCTTTCTTTAACAGAACGGAAACATATGTGGTGAATGTCCTGTGATACTTGGTAACCGGTTCTCCCAGGAACACCGCATTTCTTTTTCCTTCATAGTAGTAATTATCTACCGGGAAGTGAAGAATCTTTCCGTTTTCATCATAATACCAGTCCTGGCTCCCTTCCGCAGTGAATACCGGATGTTCTGCAGAAAAAACAAGATATCCACCGGGCTTGAGTAATTTATGGATCTTATCCACAATCTCTTCATAATTTTCAATGTAATGAAAGGCGAGGGAACTTAAAATGATATCAAAGGAAGCCTCTTCAAAATCAATATCCTCAATGGGACAGCAGATATAGGCGGTATTGCCTTTTTTATGGGATTTCCGGGCTTCTTCCAGCATTTTCTCAGAAATGTCCACTCCCGTCACTTCTGCGGCTCCATGGTCAGCGGCATATTCACAGTGCCATCCATAACCGCAGCCCAGATCAAGAACCTTCTTTCCCTGAAAATCAGGAAGCATATTTTCCAATGTCTTCCATTCGCCAGCACCGTCCAGCCCTTTTTTGGAACGATCCATCTGGCTGTATTTCTCAAAAAATAACGGATCATCGTATTTGTTTTCTTTCATAGCATCACTCCATTTTTTCTTTCCACTCATTTTCCCTGAACCCTGTCAGGATAAAATCATCCGCAACAATCAGAGGACGCTTCACCAGCATTCCGTCTGTGGCAAGCAGTTTAATCTGTTCTTCCTCACTCATATCCTTCAGCTTGTCCTTCAGACCCAATTCCTTATATTTTAAGCCGCTTGTATTATAAAACTTCTTAAGAGGGAGGCCGCTTCTGCCATACCATTCCGTAAGCTCCTCCACTGTAGGGTTTTTCTCCGCAATATGTCTGTCTTCATAGCTTATTTTTCTTTCATCCAGCCACTTCCTGGCTTTTTGACAGGTAGAGCATTTGGGGTATTCTATAAAAAGCATTTTCTTTACTCCTTTTTTATTATCATAAATTACATCTGTTACAATTGCGGGACAATAATATCCATGCAGCATTCCATCATCGCATCCGCATCCCTGGACTCCGCATTGATGGCAATCACAGCATTTTTATCCGGAAGAACAATGGAAAACTGCCCGTATTTGCCATCCGCACGATAAGAATTATAAGGACCGCGCCAAAAAAGATAACCATAGCCATCCTTCTCGTTATCAATATATTTCTTTGATGCTTCCCTGATATAAGCAGAAGGAACTATCTGTTTTCCCTCCCAGTTTCCTTCCTGCAGGAGAAGCTGTCCGAATTTCAAAAGCTCAGTCACGCATAAAAACAGACCTCCTGCCCCAAAAGTATATCCGTAAGGGTCCGTTTCCCACACAGGCCTTCTGATTCCCATGGGTTCAAAAAGCCTGGGCATAAGGTAATTTACAAGATCACAGCCTGACCTTCTCTGAACAAGAATACCTGCAAGATAGGGCCCTGCATTATTATATAAAAAACTGGTGCCTGGCTTCTGTGTGAAGGGACGGGACAGCGTATAGCGTACCCAGTCCATCTCTTTCATGAGAGGTCTTTGTACTCCCATTAAATAACCCGAATCCTGTCCCAGGCACATGGTCAGCAAATCCTTTACCGTGGCACTGCACAGATTCTCAGAAGGGTTATCCGGCATTTCCTCCCGGAAAATATCACACAGTTTTTCATTGAGCTCAAGAAGACCTTCCTTCTGCGCAATTCCCACTGCGATACTGGTGAAGCTCTTGCTTGCCGAATACTGGTTCCTTCTTATTTCTTCATCCCAGTCTTTCTTTAAAAGGAGTTCTCCATCCTTCATTACCGCAAGATTCAGTATCCGCATTTCTTCCGCTTTCTGCTGGATTATTCCGATATCCATATCTATCCTCTCCTTTTTGCTGAAAGCTTATTTTTTATATCCCGTCAAACAGACTAAGCTGTGTACATTCATAACCTCTTTTATAGGCCCTTATAATACTTTTCATATCATACAGGATACCGTATTTTTCACATTCCGCCTGAAAAAGCTTCCATAACTGCGCCGCCCTGGGACTGCCGCATCGGTAACGGGAGCCATATCTTTTCTGATACCGGGAAACATAATCTTCTTCGGGGAAAATCTCCTTCAGCTTATCATAATACCAGATCCTCTGATTCTCCCTCAGAGTCATTCCGAATTCGGCATAAATAAATCTTGCTCCTGCCTCATGGGCTTTTCGGACAATAGCCGTTATATTTTCCTTATTATCCTCCAGGAAAGGCAGGACAGGCATCAGAAGGATTCCTGCGAATATCCCCGCTTCACTCAGTCTTCTCACGGCCTCAAACCGGGCGGAGGAGGGACATACCCCCGGTTCCACCAGGGAAGAAAGGGAATCCTCCGCTGCAGTGACCGTAATCTTGCACAGAACGGGGGAATGCTCCTTTATTTCCGAAAGAATATCAATATCCCGTGTAATCAGATCACTTTTTGTGGCGATTGCCGTCCCGAACCCAAAGGCATCCACCAATTCCAGGGCATGCCTTGTCAACTCCTCTGTTTTTTCAAAGGGATTATAGGGATCACTCATAGCGCCGGTACCGACCACTCCTGTTTTTACCTTACGCCGCAGATCATCCCGGATTATACGCAGGGCGTCCTCTTTAGCCCTCACCTTATCGAAATCCGTAATTCTGTAACAGTCGGAACGGCTGTCACAATAAATACACCCATGACAGCAGCCCCTGTATATATTCATGTTGTAGTCGATTCCGAACCAGTGGGAGGATTTTGCCTTTGTTACAATTGTTTTTGCAGGTATATATTCCAATTAAGCCACTCCCACATACTGCATGCAGAAACCCACGGCATCTTCAAGCAGATCGCCGCCAAAGGAGCCATTTTCTCCTGCAGTCATAAATCCAAAAGCCATTAAAGCCGCAAATAACACTAATACACTGCCGCAAAGCAGTGCCTTTTTCTTTTCCATAAATTTCTCCTCATAATATCCTTAAAACGGATTCTCCTCAATATATCCTTTATAAGCTTTTTTCCTGTTTTTGTCTATTCTTTTTTAGAAAGTTATTCCAAATATTATATCACATACTCCCTCCGCTGATACGGCGCTCCTGTAAAAAAAAGAAAGAGCAGAATCAAATCCGCCCTTTCTGTCAGTCATTATTCTTCCCTTAGCATTTCCACCACGCTGTCCTTGTCCGTAATCCTGATAGTCAGATAAGGGACCACTAATCCCATCACAACCATAAAGGGAAGTACGATAAGCATAGGCCAGAGGATAAACCGGTAGGTCGTAAACCAGAATATCACGAAATTCCCCATCACCACCAGAGAAAAGAGACTTCCCGCCATCAGACTGAATAAAACCACTCCTGCCGCGTAATAGCTTCCTTCCAGACAGACCATCCTGCGGGTCTGTTTTTCTGTCATGCCGATTGCCTTCAGCGCCGCGAATTCCTTCTTCCGGGTAATAATGCTGGTAATACATGCATTTACGAAATTAAGTACCCCTATGATCCCGATTATCAGGGAAAGGACTCCGCCCACCAGCGTAAATGTCCTTTTCAGGCTCTGGAAATCATCCAGATATCTGGTTTTTGATTCAAAGGACATCATAGGTTCCTGGTTTTCCGTATAGGAGGCAAGAAACTGTTCCATCTGCCCTTCCTTCTCATCCTCACACTGAAATAAATAGCTCATCACACTGTCCATGTCTCCGCCCAGCTTTTCATAGCCGTCCCTGCTTGTATAAAAAACATAATCCACAGAGGAGTACCGCACACTGTTTGTATAATATTTGATTTTTATCTGGGCAATCACTTCCGCTTCTTTTTCCTGCCCATCGCTGTTGTGGATAGTCACCTTATCCCCTATGGCATAATGAATACGGTCTTCATAAACCTTACCATAATCGTCTATATCCACTCCCTCAATAATATAATTCCCTGTGTCCAGCTTCTCCTTTAAAATATTCAGGTCCGTTTCCCCTGCAATAATATCCATTCTGGAAAGAGGGAGATCCTCCATTCCATATAATTGTGCTCTTGGGTAAAGGTTCTCATCTACATTAATGTGTTCTCCTTCCGCATTTACTGCCGCGCCATTCTCATTCAGATGAATAGGATTGGGATCCGGCATCTTCACGGAAATATTCTGGTAAAAAAAGATCCTTCCTCCTTCTTCAAATCCCGGCTCCTCTTCAATTGCCTGAATCATACTTTCCGAAACACGTTCCTCATTGCTTCTGTAGTCGTTGTTAAAATATTGGGCATGGGCCGCAAGAAAATCCGTATCAACAAAGGTTGAGAGGTATTTGTCCAGATCAAAGCTCTCTGTCATGGTGACCACACTGTTCATGAGGATCACGCTCAGGGAAAGGGATACAATAACCAGAACCGTTCTTTTCCGGTTTCTTCCCAGATTGGAGAGGGCCATTTTATATATTTTTCCGCCGTCGGTGGATTTCTTGTTCTTTTTACGGATATCTGCATTGCTGTCCGTATATTTCACCGCCTCCACAGGAGAAATGGCTGCCGCCATCTTGCCGGGCTTTCTGGTACTGATAGCCACCGTAAAAAGAGAAAACAGGGCCGCCCCCACAAAGATGAGAGGATTCAGGGAAACACTTACCTTTCCCGAATTGTAATTACTGATAGCCATAATATAAGGCACGATCCCTTTTCCTATGAAAAATCCCACTGCCAGGCCTATAGGTATTCCATAGAGGGAAAGACGCAGCCCCTGTCTGCGGATGATCTTTTTGATCTGTTTTCCTGTGGTTCCTATGGTTTTCAGCAGTCCATAAAAACGGATGTCACGTATAACGGAAATCTGGAAAATATTATATATGATCAAATAGCCGGTAAGGATGATTAATGCCAAAGCTGCCGCTATTGTCATCATCGTCACAGGATCCTGCCCCATGCTGTTGGACAGATAAGCCCAGTTCACATTTGCCGCCAGATAATTATCATCTCTGTCATCCAGGGAATATCCCAGATCCTGAACCAGCATATCCATACTTTTATCCATACCGCGGGTACTTTTGAACATGAGATCATACATAACGGATCCGCTCATATACGGTTCCTCATTATAAATATATTTCAGTTCATCCGCATATTTTTCCGTATATGCCTTAGAACAGATGGCAAATCCCACATTCATGGAAGGATTGATCGGTTCCCAGTAGCCGGAAAGGACAAATTCCCGTTCCACCTGCTTTCCCTTTACCGTAAGAAGCAGTGTTACCTTTTCTCCTGTTCTGGCGGGAACACCCAGCAGCTCAAGGGAAGGCACATCCATTATAATTTCATTTTCCGCCTGGGGTATGCTTCCCTCCTTCAGGGAGATAAAGCTTAAATCCATACAGGTCTGATCCTCATAATACATCTCCACATGACGTTTCAAAAATTCCGGATTATCTACGCTGTCCGCAGTCACCATCCGAAATCCCGTTTCTTTTACCAGGGGATGGGATTTCACGTCCTCATAAATGGACGGAGGTGCAAATTTGATGGCTCCATGGGCCATTCCCCCTGCCTGAAGCATGGTATTGTACTGAAAGGATTCTACCGCACCGCTGCCTATGGTAAACAGGGCGGTAAAAAGAATGGTGGTAAGGGCTATGGCAATAACCGCTATGATATTCCGGGTTTTATTTGCACGGAAGGATTTATCGGCAAGACGGCTGATACACTTATTGTTTTTCACCTTAAGCATTTGCCTCACACTCCTTCCGGTTCACAATCTTCCCATCTTCAATTCTGACAATCCGATCCGCAAGCTGTGCCAAATCCGGGTTGTGGGTTATCATAACGATAGTCTGGCCGAATTTTTCACCGGTTACCTTCAGAAGCCCCAGCACATCCTGGCTGGTCCGGGAATCCAGATTTCCTGTGGGTTCATCCGCCAGGACAATAGCGGGCTTTGCCGCAAGCGCTCTTGCAATGGCCACTCTCTGCTGCTGTCCTCCTGAAAGCTGGCCCGGAAGATTCTGAAGCTTTTCCCCGATTCCCAGGATTTCAATCAGCTCATTCACATAGGCCTTATCCACTTTATTTCCGTCCAGTTCAATGGGAAGGACTATATTTTCATAAACATTCAGAACCGGAACCAGATTATAGCTCTGAAATACAAAACCGATTTTCCTGCGCCGGAAAATGGTAAGGGCTTCATCCTTCAGGCTGAAAATATCTTTTCCGTCTACAAAAACCTTTCCCGAGGTAGGCCGGTCCAGTCCTCCCAGCATATGAAGCAGGGTGGATTTCCCACTTCCCGAAGTCCCTACGATAGAAACGAATTCCCCTTCCTCCACATAAAAATTAACTCCGTTCAGAGCATGAACTTCATTTTCTTTGTTTCCGTAATATTTTTTAAGATCTTCCGTTTTCAGAATTTTCATTATTCTCTCCTCCGCATATCTGTTTTTCTTATCTGACTAAACTATAACAAATAAATCTTTCCATGTTCTTTCCATGAAAAAAAGAATAATGACAGTTTTGAAAGAATTGGGCTGAAATCTTAAAAGAAACGGAAATTTCTTAAAAAATGCATCACATCTTTCTTATCTTTCAGAAAGGAAAACGCGGAAACAGGAACCCTTTCCCTCCTCTGACTGAAGGCTGATATAGCCTCCCTGTTTGGTAATGATCTCTCTGGCAAGATATAATCCCAGTCCCACTCCCTTTTTATCATTCACCTTCTCGGAACGGAAGAAACGAAGGAACACACTGGCCTGTTCCTCCTCGGCAATTCCGATCCCGTTGTCCTTTATCTCTATGGCGGTAAAGCTCTGGTAGGGAATGACCGAGATCTTTATTTTTCCATCCTGATCCGTATATTTTATGGCATTTTCTATGATATTTGAAATAGCCTCCACCGTCCATTTCAAATCATAGCAGGCAATGATTGGCTCCTGACTTCTGTAAGAGGGATCAAAAAGGATTCTTCTTTCCTCATTTTTTTCAAATATACCGGCCAGGCTTTCCATAAGGACTGCGATATCCTGCTTCACAGGATGTACGGCAACGATTCCGTTTTCCAGCCTGGACATTTTCACCAGGTTTTCGATGAGAAACGCCATTCTGTCATTTTGCTCCGCAATCCGTCTGGCCAGCAGATGTTCTTCCTCCGGCAGATCCTTTTCCTCAAGCAGGCCTGCGTACAGACGTATGGTGGTGATGGGTGTTTTGGTCTGGTGGGATATATTAGCTATGAGCTCTTCCACCTTCCCTCTTTCCTCCTCCACCTTTTTCCTTCCCAGAGAACTGGATGATAAAAATTGATATAATTTGCTTTCCAGCCTGGAGAGCATAAATTCATCAAATCTTTTTTCCTGGAAATTTCCTTCGATTGCGCTGTCCAGCATCTTATCCAGCATATCATATTCCCTGTGAAGCCTGACAAGCACATAAATAAGGATCCCGGCAAGCAGAATTACGGTAACCGACATTAAAATCACAGGCAGATTTCCGTAGAAACCCTTTATTAAATACGCAGTCATTCTGACTCTCCCTCATCTATCTGAAAACGATATCCTATCCCATAAACAGTCTGGATATACTCCGGCTTCCTGGGATCTTTCTCCAGCTTGTCCCTTAACCTTTTAATGGTGACGGAAAGGGCATTTTCATCCACGAATTCCCCGTCGTTTCCCCATACCTTTTCAATCAGAGTATCCCGTTCCAGAATCCTGTTTTTATTTTTAATCAGTACCATCAGAAGCTTTTGTTCCGTCCTGCTTAAAAGGATTTCCCTGTCTCCCATAAAAAAGGACTGGTTCTCCGAATCGATGGTAAAAGGGCCTTCCTTAAGTACCGGTGAAGCCTTCCCGGAGGAACTTCGCCGTTCCCCTCTTCTCAGGGCCGCCATAACCCGTTCCCTCAATACGGCCAGGGAAAAAGGCTTGGTAATATAATCATCCGCTCCTGCCTGGAAACCGGTGACCTCATGAAGCTCCGTATCCAGAGCCGTCAGGAAAATAACAGGATCCAGCCTCTCTTCCTTCCTGAGCCCCCTGCATATATCCAGGCCGCTTCCGTCGGGAAGATTGATATCCAAAAGAATGAGATCAAAAATGTTTTTTTCCAGTACTTTCTTTGCATCTTTTACATTATGGCAGCACTGGAAGTAAAAGCCGTCCTGACGTAAAACAAGCACGATTCCTTCCGCAAGAGCTTTGTCATCTTCCACAATCAATATATTTTTCATATCTTTACTCCCTGTAAGGAAATAAGCAGACTGCCTTTACGGCTGTCTGCTTATTCCGCACGGCTTCATGAACCGTGAATTTTCTTTTAGGTCTCTTTATTCTTCCTCAGTTTCCGTAGGGAAAATAATATTTTCTTCTTCATCCGCCCCCGGATATCTTTCCTCTTCAGGAATATCCTCCATGGCGTCATCCGGATTTTCAAATTCCTGGCTGCCGTCAGAAACTCTTTCCCTTACCTTGGCAACCTGCGCTACCTTGATCCCCTTATCCAGGTTGATCATCTTCACACCGGAAGTGATTCTTCCCAATATGGAAATATCCTCCACTCTTAACTGGATGATGATTCCTTCCGTGGTGATCATCATGATTTCATGATCATCGTTGCATGCCTTAACGCCAACTACATAACCGGTCTTTTCGGTGATCTTATAGCATTTTACTCCCTTGCCGCCTCTCTTCTGGACACTGAACTCTTCCAGATAAGTACGCTTGCCCATACCGTTTTCAGATACTATCAGGAGGGAATCTCCCTGGCTGTCCAGCTGCATTCCCACAATTTCATCCCCGTCGTCCAGGTTCATTCCGATAACGCCCATGGACATCCTTCCGGTCGCCCTTACATCGGTTTCCTTGAACCGGATACACATACCGTGCTTGGTCACCAGGAAAAGATCCGTATCCGCATCTGTGATCTTTACTTCTATCAATTCATCATCATCACGGAGATTAATTGCCGCAAGCCCGTTCTTACGGACATTGCTGTATTCCATGACAGGAGTTTTTTTCACGATACCTCTTCTTGTTACCATGAAAAGGTTCTTATCATCTTCATAATCCTTTACCGGAATAATGGCCGATATCTTTTCTCCCGGATTCAGCTGAAGCAGGTTGATGATGGCCGTTCCTCTGGCCGTCCTGCTGGCCTCGGGAATTTCATAGGCCTTAAGCCGGTAAACCCTGCCATAATTGGTAAAGAACATCACATAATGATGGGTGGTAGTCATAAGCAGATCAGCAATGAAATCCTCTTCAATGGTCTGCATCCCCTTGATCCCCTTGCCTCCGCGGTTCTGGGATTTGAAATTATCAATTGTCATACGCTTGATATAACCCAGATTTGTCATGGCAATTACCGTATTATCCCTGGGGATCATATCCTCCATGGAAATATCATACTCGTCAAAACCAATACGGCTTCTTCTGTCATCCCCGTATTTCAGGGAAGTAATCAGGATCTCTTCCCTGATTACGCCGAGCAAAAGCTTCTCATCTGCCAGAATCGCCTTCAGTTCGGCAATTTTTGCCATGAGCTCTTTATGCTCATTTTCCAGCTTTTCTCTTTCCAAACCGGTAAGAGCGCGCAGTCTCATGTCGACGATAGCCTGCGCCTGGGGATCTGAAAGCTCAAACCGTTCCATCAGGTTTTCTTTGGCAGCCTGGGTATTCCTGCTGGAACGTATAATACGGATCACTTCGTCAATATGATCCAGGGCGATCAGCAAGCCCTGTAAAATATGATCCCGTTCTTCCGCCTTATTCAAATCATATTTCGTCCTTCTGGTGACAACATCCTCCTGATGCTTCAGATAAAGCTTCAGCATTTCCAGAAGGTTAAGCACCTTCGGCTCATTATTCACCAGGGCCAGCATGATAATACCGAAGGTATCCTGCATCTGGGTGTGCTTGTACAGCAGATTCAGGATCACGTTGGCATTGGCGTCCCTGCGCAGTTCAATAACTATACGGGTTCCTTCCCTGTTGGATTCATCCCTCAGATCCGTAATACCGTCTATTTTTTTCTCTTTGTGAAGCTCTGCGATCTTTTCGATCAAACGGGCTTTATTAACCATGTAAGGAAGTTCCGTTACGATGATCTGGCTTTTTCCGTTGGGAAGCGTCTCGATATCCGTTACCGCACGTACCCGTACCTTGCCGCGTCCTGTCCGGTAGGCTTCCTCACTTCCTCTGGTCCCCAGAATAATACCGCCCGTAGGAAAGTCAGGAGCAGTAATGATCTGCAGAACCTCTTCCATATCCGTATCCCTGTCCTCATTCACCCGGTTGTCAATGAGCTTAACCACCGCGTCCACTACCTCACGAAGGTTGTGGGGAGGGATATTTGTCGCCATACCTACGGCGATACCGGAGGTTCCGTTTACCAGCAGATTGGGATAGCGGCTGGGAAGGACGGTAGGTTCTTTTTCCGTCTCGTCAAAGTTGGGAACAAAATCAACGGTGTCTTTATTGATATCCGCCAGCATTTCCATGGAAATTTTAGAAAGCCTGGCTTCTGTATAACGCATGGCTGCGGCGCCGTCGCCGTCTTCAGAACCAAAATTCCCATGACCGTCTACCAGAGGATATCTGGTGGACCATTCCTGGGCCATATTAACAAGGGAGCCGTAAATGGAACTGTCTCCATGGGGGTGGTACTTACCCATGGTATCACCCACGATACGGGCACATTTTCTATGGGGCTTATCAGGACCGTTATTCAGCTCTATCATGGAATAGAGAACACGCCTCTGAACCGGCTTCAGGCCATCTCGGACATCCGGAAGCGCACGGGATGCAATAACGCTCATGGCATAGTCGATATAGGATTTCTCCATGGTTTCTTTCAGATCGACTTCATGAATTTTATCAAAAATATTATCTTCCATTGTTTATTGACTCTCCGTTTCTACAGTATCTGTCATCAGATATCCAGGTTCTTGACATATTTGGCATTATCTTCAATGAACTCGCGCCTCGGCTCCACCTTATCACCCATCAACGTGGTAAAGGTGAGATCCACTTCCGATTCTGCCTCCTCATCCATATTAACGCGCAGCAAAATACGCTTTTCCGGATCCATTGTAGTTTCCCAAAGCTGTTCCGCGTCCATTTCTCCCAGACCCTTATAACGCTGGATTTTATTATTTTGATCCCTTCCCACTTCCGTAAGAATCTGATTCAGTTCCTCATCACTGTAGGCATACCATTCCTTTTTATTCTTTTCCAGCTTATAAAGAGGCGGCTGTGCCAGATAAACATGTCCCTGCTTAATCAGCTCCGGCATGAAACGGTAGATGAAGGTAAGCAGAAGAGTCGCGATATGAGAACCGTCAACATCGGCATCGGTCATAATAATAATTTTATGATATCTTAATTTGGTTACGTCGAAATCATCATGGATCCCTGTGCCGAAAGCGGTGATCATGGCTTTGATTTCCGCATTGGCGTACACTTTATCAAGCCTTGCCTTTTCTACATTCAGGATCTTTCCTCTCAGAGGAAGGATAGCCTGTGTGGCACGGCTTCTCGCTTTCTTGGCAGATCCGCCGGCGGAATCTCCCTCAACGATATAAATTTCACAGTTTTTCGGATCCTTATCGGAGCAATCAGCCAGCTTTCCGGGCAGCGCCATTCCTTCCAGAGCCGTCTTTCTTCTGGTAAGCTCCCTCGCTTTCCGGGCAGCTTCCCTGGCACGCTGGGCAAGGATTGATTTTTCACAGATGGTTTTCGCAATGGAAGGGTTCTGTTCCAGATAATAGGTAAGCTGTTCGCTGATAACGCTGTCCACAGCGCCTCTCGCTTCGGAATTTCCCAGCTTCTGCTTGGTCTGTCCCTCAAACTGGGGATCCTCAATCTTCACACTTACAATGGCAGTCAGGCCTTCCCTGATATCCTCACCGGTAAGATTCGCTTCATTGTCCCTGAGCAGCTTATTGTTTCTTGCATAATCATTAAAGGTCTTGGTAATGGCATTCCGGAAGCCCACCAGATGGGTGCCGCCTTCCGGTGTATTTATATTGTTGACAAAGCTGTAAACGCTTTCCGTGTAGGAATCGTTATGCTGCATTGCCACTTCCACATAAACATTATTTTTGCTGCCCTCAAAATACATGACATTTTCGTAAAGAGGAGATTTGCTCTTATTCAGATAGGTGACGAATTCCTTGATTCCGCCCTCGTAGTGGAACACTTTTTCCTGTGGATTTTCTTCCCTCACATCTCTGAGTATAATTCTTAAACCTCTGGTAAGAAATGCCATCTCACGCAGACGCTGTTTTAATATATCAAATTCATAAACCGTAGTTTCCTGGAAAATAGTGGCATCCGGCTTAAAGGTTACCTTGGTTCCCGTCTTTTCCGGATCACATTCTCCCACCACTTTCAGGGTATAGATAGTCTTTCCCTTTTCGTAACGCTGTCTGTATACCTTTCCTTCCTGACAAATTTCCACCTCAAGCCAGTCTGACAGGGCATTAACTACAGATGCGCCTACTCCATGAAGTCCGCCGGATACCTTGTATCCCCCACCGCCGAATTTACCGCCCGCATGCAGAATGGTAAATACCACTTCCACCGCAGGGATGCCGGCTTTATGGTTGATCCCCACAGGAATACCACGTCCATTATCAATAACCGTAATGGAATTATCCTGATTAATTGTAACATCAATGGTATCACAATAACCCGCCAGGGCTTCATCCACTGCATTGTCTACAATCTCGTAAACCAGATGGTGAAGGCCTCTGGCTGATGTAGAACCAATATACATACCAGGTCTTTTGCGAACCGCCTCCAGACCCTCCAGGATCTGTATTTGATCCGCGCCATACTCACTGTGGCTTTCTGTGTTTTCAGTACCCATATATTCCTCCATTTCACTGCTAAAAAAGACCAAAATTCAACAAAAAGGACACAAATAGATAGAAAAGCTTATAGAACCCTCAGGTCTATAAGTTTTTCTACCTGTTTGCCTATTCTGTTTTATTATAACATGAATTTTATTTATCCACAATAGACATAATATCGATAGAACCATTGGTAATTTTGAATACCCGGTTTATCTCAAATCGGTTGTTTATGAATTCATCCAGGCCTGTACAGGTAATTATTGTCTGTATATCTCCTATGCTGTTCAGCAGATAATTCTGCCTGTTGCTGTCCAGCTCGGATAAGACATCATCAAGAAGAAGAATGGGCGTATCCTTTGTCATCGTTTTAACCAGTTCAATTTCCGACAGCTTCAGGGAAAGGGCCGCAGTCCTCTGCTGTCCCTGGGATCCGAATTTACGGATATCGATTTCATTGGCGATGAAGGCAAAATCATCTCTGTGAGGCCCCACCGTAGTCTGTTTCAGACGGATATCCCTTTCCTGGCTGCCCCGCAGTCTTCCTTCGAAATCCTCCGGGGAAATATCCGGTTCATAGGAGAGCAGAAGCTTTTCCTTCCCTCCGGAAAGGCTGTCATGGATCCCGCCTATAATGGTATTCATCTGATCCACAAAAGCCGTACGTCTTTCAATGATCTTTTTTCCGAACTCCACAAGCTGGATATCCCATACATCCAGAGTCCCCTTCAAAGAAGGATTCATATACATATCCTTCAGCAGCTTGTTTCTCTGGTTTATTATCTTGTTATAGTTGTTTAAATGGTGCAGGTACATGGGATCAAGCTGGCATAATTCCATATCCACGAACCTGCGCCTTTCCGAAGGCCCGTTCTTAATGATGCTGAGATCCTCCGGAGAAAAGAATACAACATTCATAAGCCCCAGAAGCTCTGAGGCCCTTTTTATTTTAGTGCCGTCAATAGCTATGCCTTTGGTTTTATTTTTCCGAAGATGCATATCTATCTTGATCTCATCCCCGTCTTTTTCCAGCCAGGTGCGGATATGCGCTTCTTCCTCATCAAAATTAACAATATCACGATCCTTCGTGCCTCTGTGTGATTTTGTCGTGGCACACAAATAAATCGCCTCAAGGATATTCGTCTTTCCCTGTGCGTTATCGCCGTAAAGAATATTGGTTCCTTTGTCAAAATTCATATCCAGAAACGCATAGTTCCTGAAATTGGACAGCTCAAGCGATTTTATAACCATGAAAATTACCCGATATTGCCTTTCAAAAGGCTGGTTTACATAAAACCAGCCTTTTTTGATCCTTTAAATTTTACTCGATTTTAAGAGTCTTCCCGTTATATTCCACAAGATCTCCGGGCACCAGTTTTTTCCCTCTCTGGGTTTCCACCTGGCCGTTCACCTTAACAAAGCCATCCTGGACCGCATACTTTGCGTCCACACCGGATTCTGCAAGCCCGGAAGCCTTAAGGGCCTGTCCCAGCTTGATATACTCATCTTTTATTTTAAAGCTTTCCATTGTTTTCCTTCCGCTTATGAAACTGTCGTAAAGTTTACAGGCAGGATCAGATAAATATAATTATTTTCTTCATCCCTGATAAAGCAGGGAGCCTTGGGATTTACCAGATAAATGGTAATTGTCTCATCATCTATTACACGAAGGGCATCGATCAGGAACTTGGGATTGAAGCCGATCATGAGATCTTTTCCCATTTTCTCAATGTCTATTTCTTCATCCATGCTTCCGACCGTGGAATTGATCTTAAGCTCCATGGAACCATCCGTGATATTGATGATAATGGGCTTTTTATCCCCTTCCTTGATGAGCAGGGTAGCCCTGTCAATACAGTCAAGGAGTTCTTTTTTATGAATGATCACTTTGGTTTCATAATCACTTGAAAGCATCTGATCGATCTTGAAGTACTCCCCTTCGATCAGCCTGGATACCACCGTGGTATTCTCGAATTCAAATACGATATGTTTATCCGTGAAGAAAATGGTGACATCCTTATCCGCATCACCGCTTAAGATCTTGCTGATCTCGTTCAGGGTTTTGCCGGGAACCACAACCTTCTTGGCAGGATAGGAGTTTTTCAGATGGATTTTACGGATGGAAATACGATGTCCATCAAGGGAAATGACTCTCATTTCCTCTCCGTTGATCTCGAAAAGCTCACCGCTCATCAATTTATTGTTGTCATTGTCAGAGATGGAAAAGATCGTCTGACGGATTACTTCCTTCAGGGTATACTGGGAAATAATGATGGATTCGTTTCTTTCAATCATGGGTAAATAAGAAAAATCTTCACCTGATTTACCGATGATATTAAACTTTGCCTTCTCACAGGTAATGGTAGTCTTAAAGTTACTGTCCGTTGTGATGGTGATATCATTATCAGGCAGTTTTCTTACGATCTCCAAAAAGATCTTGGCGTCCAGGGCAATGATCCCTTTTTCCAGGATCTCCCCTTCTATAATGGTTTCGATACCGAGTTCCATATCATTGGCCGTCAGTTTGATCTCCCCTGAGGTGGAATCAATCAGAATACATTCAAGGATGGACATGGTGGTTTTATTCGGTACCGCTTTAGATACGACCTGAAGTCCTGTTAACAGATTGCTTTTGGAACAAACTAATTTCATATGTGCATAAACTCCCTTCTGCGAATTCACAATGACACAGCGCCTGGCGCGCCGCGCGCGATCCTTTTATAAATTAAATTATTTAGTAATATTAATTAGTAGTGGATGTAGATATGTGGATAACCCTTTTTATTATACAGTTTGCAAGGAAATTTGAAAATAATAACTTGTTCAAAAGTGCCGGATAAGCTGAGGTTAATTCTCAATGTATTCACAATGGACCTGAACCTCCTGATTTCGGTTTGGCTTTGAAAAATTAAGGATTCACAGCCTGTCCCCAATGTACCCACAGCTTGTCAACTTTTCTTTAACAAAGTTATACACATATTTTCTTTTTGATAATTTCAATGTTATTCTTCAGTTCTTCATTGGTATTAAGTTCATCCGTTATTTTATTGGCACCATGGATTACTGTGGTATGATCTTTTTTGCCGAGGAGCTTTCCTATATTAGCAAGAGAGGTTTCCGTGAGATCCCTGCACAGATACATAACTACCTGACGGGGAAGAACGAATTCGGAATTCCTCTTTTTGGAGGTGATGTCCTCCGGATTGACACCGTAATGCTCTGCCACCACACGAATGATGAGTTCCGGGGTTATTTTATCCGGTTTGTCGGGATTGATGATGTCTTTCAGAGCGTCCTCAGCCAGTTCCATGGTTATTTCCGGCTGGTTTTCGATCTTTGATTTGGCGATGATACGATTGAAAGCCCCTTCCAGTTCCCTGATGTTGGATTTGATGTTGGTAGCGATATACTGGAAAATGGAGTCATCGATTTTTTTATCATAGTTCTCCGCGTTTTTACGGAGGATAGCCATACGGGTTTCATAATCAGGCGGCTGGATGTCTGCGATAAGGCCCCATTCAAAACGGGAACGGAATCTTTCATCCAGGGTTTCCATTTCTTTAGGCGGTTTATCGGAGGACAGTACGATTTGTTTGCCGGCTGCATGAAGCACATTAAAGGTATGGAAAAATTCTTCCTGTGTACTTTCCTTTCCTATTATAAACTGGATATCATCGATCATGAGGACATCCACCGTACGGTACTTGTCCCGCAGCTTGGTCATGGCCGCTGCATTACCGCTTCGGATGGATTCGATTACTTCATTAGTAAAGGATTCGGAGGTGACGTAGATAACCTTCATATCCGGGTTTTGTTCCAGCACGAAATGACCGATGGAATGCATAAGGTGGGTTTTGCCCAATCCGGCCCCACCATATATATAGAGGGGATTGTATGCGTCGCCCGGGGATTCTGCAACGGCAAGACAGGCAGAATGGGCGAATTTGTTATTGCTTCCCACTACGAAGGTATCGAATTTATATTTAGGGTTCAGATTTGCATTTTCATAATTAATGTTAAAGGTGCTGCTGTACGGAGATTTGAGATCTTCAGTGGAAGACTTGTCCTTCTTAGCGTCTTTTTCCAATATAAAGGAGACCTCATAGTAATGATCCATCATTTCTGTGAGGGTAACACGGAAGAAATCCTTATATTTGGAAGAAATATAGTTAAGGGCATGTGACTGGTTGGATGTGATAAGGATTATTACCACATCATCCTGGACGTCATAAAACTTCAGTGGCTCTATCCACGTGTGATAAGAAACGTCAGAAAGATCATATTCCTTTCTGATTGTTTCCTTAATCTCATCCCATCTGGCTTCGATTGCCTGCATTGCTAAACCTCCATAAACTTACTGAAAATACATTTATATTATCTTACTCTAAAAAAAAGCAAATATCAAATGTTAATTCTGGGGATAATATTTTTCCACATACTGTGAATGCAAGGGGGGAGTAGTTAACATATTACGGGTTTGGTATGTGTAAATGTGGATAAGTGGAAAAGTGTCATCAACATATAAACATTCAGAAAATATGGGGCTTTGATATTTATTTTTAATTTGAAAACGAAAATTAAGCGGAGTTTATCCACAAGTTATACACAATTTGTGGATAATGTTATGTTAAGTGGATTGATCGGTTGGCAGGATGTGGATGAAAATCAAGATGCTAGATGTTGTGGAAAAAAATAATTGGGGATAACTATATCTTGTATTAGTGAAAAACACGATTTTTACAGGCTTTTTTCAGCGTTTTTTTATTTCGTAAAATACGCGGTTTTGCTTGACTTGCGGGGTTTCTTCCTATATAATCGGTAATGATATTTTCTGACACATTATCAGAAACCTGAGTGAAGGAGGTGCATCTTTAATGAAAATGACATTTCAGCCTAAGAACAGGCAGAGAAATAAAGTTCACGGCTTCAGAGCCAGAATGAGTACTCCGGGAGGAAGAAAGGTACTGGCAGCAAGAAGAGCAAAAGGAAGAAAGAGATTATCAGCATAGGCCGCAGTTTTGTGGCCTTTTTTTCTCTTTCCAGGAAAGATTGGACATGTAATGAATTTTTCGGAAAGTTTGAAGAAAAACCAGGATTTTCAGTCTGTTTACCGGAATGGCAAATCGTATGCCAATCGTTTATTGGTAATGTATGTGTTGGAAAATAATTTGGATAAAAACAGACTTGGAATTTCCGTGAGCAAAAAGGTTGGTAACAGTGTTGTGCGGCATCATGTCACAAGGCTGGTGCGCGAAAGCTACAGGCTGCAGGAAAATATATTTAATAGTGGTTTAGATATAGTAGTCGTGGCCAGAGCGAATGCAGCTTCGGCTTCCTTCAGGGAAATCGAGAGTGCGTTATTGCATTTAGGTAAGCTTCATAAAATAATGAGCTGATTCGAAAATGAAGAAGATAGTAATTGCTTTAATTAAAGGATATAGAAAGTATATATCACCGATGAAAAGTACAAAATGCCCTTATTTTCCTACCTGCAGCGAGTATGGTTTACAGGCTGTGGAGAAGTACGGAGTAATTAAGGGCGGTTTGCTTGCTTTTTGGAGAATTTTAAGATGTAATCCCTTTTCCAAGGGAGGTTATGATCCGGTACCTTAGTCCGGCGCCGGTTTAAGGAGGAAATAAGATTTGCCAGGAATTATTTTGACCAAAAGTGCGACTCCCGTTATAGGCTGGGTTGCTACATTGCTCGGTTATATTATGGAGGGAATTTTCTATCTGCTGAATCTGATCGGACTTCCCTATATAGCTCTTGCTATTATCGTATTTACCATTGTAATTTATATGCTCATGCTTCCCCTGACTATTAAACAGCAGAAGTTTTCCAAACTGAGCAATAAGATGAATCCTGAGCTTCAGGCTATTCAGAAGAAGTATAATGGTAAGAAAGACAATGATTCCATGATGGCTATGCAGAATGAAACGCAGGCCGTTTATGCCAAATATGGTGTTTCACCTATGGGCAGCTGTGTTCAGATGCTGATACAGCTTCCTATAATTTATGCTTTGTATAAGGTAATTTATGCGATTCCTGCTTATATCGGACAGGTTAAGGCGGTTTTTTCACCTTTGGTTGAGAATCTGATTGCCCAGCCCGGCAGTGCGGAATTCATTCAGGGATTCAAAAATTCGGCTATGTATATGAAGCAGTTCTCTAATGAACTGTTTGTTGCAGGGGATCCCACTTATGTAAAGAATACATTTATCGATGTCCTGAATAAAGCGTCCACTCCGGAATGGCACAGCCTGGCTGATAAATTCCCTTCTCTGGCGAATGATATCATGGCTACATCGGAAAAGCTGGGATCTTATAATAATCTGTTTGGAATGAATATAGGGGATTCCCCTTCTTATTATCTGTCCAATGCCATGCAGTCCAAGAATGTGCTTCTTATTATAGCAGCTCTTGCCATCCCTGTATTGGCGGCGGTAACACAGTGGCTGAATGTTAAGCTGATGCCTCAGCCTGAGTCTAACGGGGATCAGAACAGCATGATGTCTTCCATGAAAATGATGAATAACATTATGCCCATTATGTCGGCTGTATTCTGTTTCTCTCTCCCTGCCGGTGTCGGTTTATACTGGGTTGCCAGTGCGGTGGTAAGAAGTATACAGCAGGTCCTGGTAAACAAGCATATTGATAAGACCGATTTCGATCAGCTTATTGAGAAAAACAAGGACAAGGCTAAGAAAAAGCAGGATAAACGGATTAAGAGGATGGAAAAGGCCGGTATTGATCCAAAGACAATTAACCAATATGCCAGCATGAATACGCGGAACGTGCAGAGCACGACTCCAAAATCAAACAGTATCTCCACAAAAGCTTCTTCGGCGAAAGCATCCATGACGCAGGAGGAGAAGGAGGAAGCAGTGAAGAAGGCAACGGAAATGTATAATCAGAAGGCTCCGAAGCCGGGAAGTATAGCTGCAAAGGCAAATATGGTAAAGATTTACAACGAGAACAACAATAAAACGGAAAAAAGTAATTCCGATAAGAAATAAGCGAAAGATACGCTTGAATGGATTGCCGCACCCGGCGGCAGAATGGAGGAAATTATGGAATTCGTTGAATTTACTGCCAAGACAGTGGATGATGCCATTACCGCAGCATGCCAGAAATTTCTTGTAACCAGTGATAAGCTGGAATATGAGGTAATAGAAGAAGGTTCTACCGGTTTCCTGGGATTTAATTCTAAGCCTGCAAAAATTAAGGCAAAAGTAAAAGAAAGCATTGAAGATAAGGCTAAAAACTTCCTGGAAGATGTTTTTGCCGCAATGAAAATGACTGTAGTAATTGATGTGAAATATGACGAGCTGGAAGGTTTTCTCGATGTTGACTTAAGAGGCGATGACATGGGTGTTCTCATCGGTAAGAGAGGACAGACTCTGGATTCCCTGCAGTATCTTGTTTCCCTTGTGGTAAATAAGGAAGCCGAAGAATATATCCGCGTTAAGGTAGATACCGAGAACTACCGTAAGAGAAGAAAAGAAACCCTAGAAAATCTGGCAAAGAACATAGCATATAAGGTAAAGAGGACCAAACGCAGTGTTTCCCTGGAGCCTATGAATCCTTATGAAAGAAGAATTATTCATTCCGCCCTGCAGAATGACAAATATGTTACAACCCACAGCGAAGGGGAAGAGCCTTTCCGCCATGTTGTTGTTACCCTGAAAAGATAACAGACAGATAACTGTCTGACAAAGGGGCAGAGGTTAAAAGATTTATGAAACAGACTGAAACAATTGCTGCAATTGCTACGGCACTGTCTGATTCAGGAATAGGAATTGTCCGTATCAGCGGAGACGATGCAATCGAAATTGGAAGCAGGGTTTATAGATCAAAGAATGGCTGCCATAGTCTTAAGGATTATGGCAGCCATACCATTCATTATGGGTTTATTATGGATGGGGAAGAAATCCTGGATGAAGTGATGGCCGCTGTTATGAAAGCGCCGAATAGCTATACAAAAGAAGACACCGTTGAGATCAATTGTCATGGCGGTGTCTTAATCGTGCAGAAAGTTCTGGAAACCGTACTGAGGAATGGGGCCAGGCTGGCAGAGCCCGGTGAATTCACCAAGCGGGCCTTTTTAAATGGAAGGATCGATTTAGCGAAGGCGGAGGCGGTTATGGATATTATCCATTCCCGGAATGAATTTGCCCTGAAATCTTCCATGAAGCAGTTAAAGGGTTCCATTTCCGACTGTATCAGGCAGATGAGGGAAGAGATTTTATATGAGATAGCGTTTATTGAATCCGCGCTTGATGATCCCGAACATATAAGCACGGAGGGCTATCCGGAAAAGCTGCTTCCAAAGATCGGGGATTTATTATTACGGTGCAATAAGCTGATTGATTCCGCTGACGACGGAAAAGTATTAAAGGAAGGGATCAATACCGTTATTGTAGGAAAGCCCAACGCGGGAAAATCTTCTCTTATGAATCTGCTGGTGGGGGAAGAAAAGGCTATTGTCACGGAGGTGGCCGGGACTACCAGGGATGTACTGGAAGAATCCATCAGGCTTCACGGGATTGGTCTGAATATCATCGATACCGCCGGAATCCGTTCCACAGAGGATGTTGTTGAAAAGATAGGGGTGGAACGGGCGCTGAAAATAGCCTCTGATGCGGATCTGATTATGTATGTGGTGGATTCCTCTGTCGCATTGGATGAGAGTGACGAGGAGATCCTGGATTTGATCAGAGGAAAAAAATGCATCGTGCTTCTGAATAAAACGGATCTGGTTCCCGTTGTTGAGGAAGAGGAACTCAGAAAGAAGCTCCGGGATGCGGAGATCTCGGTGATACGTACCTCCACCCGGGATAATACGGGAATTGAGGAATTTGAAAATACCATAAAAGAAATGTTTTTCTCCGGCGCCCTTTCAATGAATGAAGAGGTTATTATAACTAATATGCGCCATAAGCAGGCGCTGGAAGAAGCCCGGGACAGTCTGCTCATGGTAAAGAAAAGCCTGGAGGATGAGATGCCCGAAGATTTTTATTCCATAGATTTGATGAGTGCTTATGCCTCCCTGGGATATATCATCGGAGAAGAGGTAGGAGAAGATCTGGTAAACGAAATTTTCAGTATGTTCTGTATGGGAAAATAAAATGGAACAAATGTCGTTATTTGATGATAACAGAGTTATGTATGATCCTCTCGCCAGCAGACTGCGTCCTTCAGGACTGGAGGAATTCGTGGGTCAAAAAAATCTGGTGGGGGAAGGGAAGGTTCTCCGCCGCCTGATTGATCAGGATATGGTTTCTTCCATGATCTTCTGGGGACCTCCCGGCGTGGGAAAGACTACTCTTGCCAGGATAATAGCCAGGAGCACAAAGGCTGAATTCATTGATTTCAGTGCGGTTACCAGTGGGATCCGTGAAATTAAGGAAGTGATGAACCAGGCCGAGAGCGCCAGGCATATGGGAAAAAAGACGATTGTATTTGTAGATGAAATCCATCGTTTTAATAAGGCCCAGCAGGATGCATTTCTGCCCTTTGTGGAAAAAGGAAGTATTATCCTCATCGGAGCGACTACGGAAAATCCATCCTTTGAAATTAATGCCGCTCTTCTTTCCCGATGCAAGGTTTTTGTGCTGCAGGCTCTTTCCGTGGAAGAGGTCGTGCAGCTGCTGCATCATGCCCTGAAAGCCGGAAACGGATTCGGTAATCAGAAGATTGAAATAGAAGAAGACATGATAGAGATGATAGCCAGGTTTGCTAATGGCGATGGGCGGACGGCTCTGAATACACTGGAAATGGTGGTCCTGAACGGAGAGATCAAACCGGACGGAACCACTGTAATAACCAGAGAAATACTGGAACAGTGCACCAGTAAAAAATCCCTTCTTTATGATAAGAAGGGAGAGGAGCATTACAACCTGATCTCCGCTCTTCATAAATCCATGCGGAATACGGATCCGGATGCTGCTGTATACTGGCTTTCCAGGATGCTGGAGGCAGGTGAAGATCCCTTATATGTGGCAAGAAGATTGATCCGGTTTGCCAGCGAGGATGTGGGTCTGGCGGACAGTAATGCTCTTTTGGTTGCGGTAGCCGCATATCAGGCCTGTCATTTTAATGGAATGCCGGAATGTAATGTTAATCTTGCCCACGCGGTAGTTTATCTGTCCATGGCTCCCAAATCCAATGCCCTTTATAAGGCATATGAGGATTGTAAGGAGGATGCGGTGAAAATGCTTGCGGAGCCGGTGCCTCTGCAGATAAGGAATGCGCCTACCCGTCTGATGGAAGAACTGCATTACGGGGAAGGATATGTATATGCCCATAATACGGAGGAAAAGGTTACGGCCATGCGCTGCCTGCCTGATTCCCTTCTGGATAAGAGATATTATGTGCCTGCAGGAGAAGGGAAGGAAGCGGAGGTAAAGGAAAAGCTGGATCGTATCCTTGCATGGAAAAAGGAACACGATACATGACGTGTTCCTTTTAACTATCAGTCGATAAAGGCAAAGCCCGCTTTAAAGGCGGGTGATGCGAAGGCCTTTTCAAAATCCTTCAGATCATAGAGTTCTATTTCGGGAAGATGGATTTTTTTATCCTTCAGAAGCCGGAGTGCTGGTTCAAACGGGCCGCACCTGCTTCCCACAATAGTGAGTTCATTTACGGCAGCCATACTCATATCCAGACTTACCTTACCTGCATAGGTACTTTTGAGTATTATGGTTCCTTTTTTTCGCACAAGCTCCATCGCCTGGGGAAGGCCGCTTTCCGAACCGGTACATTCAGCGACATATTCATAGCCTTCTTTTTCGCCGTAGGTGGACGTTTTGGCAAAGGGACGGAAAAGCTCCAGCTTTTCCGGATGTCTTCCGATAACGGTAAGATCGATACCGGTAAGAGCCAAAACCTGAGCTGTGAGAAGGGCCAGCCTGCCGTCTCCGAGGACAGCGGCATTTTTATCCGGGGATATATGAATCTGTGTAAGGATTTCCATGGCTGCGGCAAGAGGTTCTGTAAATATGGCCTGTGTATCGAGGAGGTCATCCGGAATAATATGAAGCAGGGAAGTATCTATGGTCATGTATTCCGCGAAGCATCCGTCTTTGGAATCCATGCCCAGCACTTTCCTGTTTGAACAGTGTGTAGGCCTTCCTGTTCTGCAGTAGATACAGGTACCGCAGGCGGCATTCAGTTCTCCAACAACCCTTTTTCCATGAAAGACGGGATCCGGAGAAGAGACGACTTCTCCTACAAATTCATGTCCCATGACTCCGCGGAATGACGGACGGTATCCTTTCCGGATTTCCTTATCCGTATTGCATACGGCACTGTAATGAATTTTTATCAGGCTTTCGCCTGGTTCAGGAACAGGCATGGGAAGATCTTCCCTGTATTCTGCAGCGGTTCCGTTATAATATAGCCCTTTCATAGTAATAGAATCCTTTCATAATAAGATAGTCTTTAGGTTTACTTTTATCCGTGTGCTCAGGTATGTACTTTTATTGTGTATATAGTTTAGGTTGAAAGCAATTTGCAGCAGTACGTACTATTTTATATTATCATTAACTTTACGTGTTTTCTATTATTTTTTTTTGTGGTATGATGAATCCATGAGTATGTATTTCTGCAGATGATAAAGCCCATTTGAAGGAAATGCAAAATAAGGGACAGGAGCAGACGGATATGAGGAAAGAATCAGGCAAGGGACTTTTTTTTCTGATGGCTGTAGGTATTGTGGGACTTGGCTTGTTTTATGGGGCTACCGATGATTATGGGAGCGGGGAAATCCAGCTGTATCATTTAATCTGTTGGGTGATACTTATTATTGCATTGCTGCGGGCGCTGGAACTGGTTTGGGAACCGGTGAAGCTTTTATGGGATCAGGCCTGGGGGAAGGTTCAGGAAAACCGGAAGGATAACAGAAGCAACCCCATAAATGAAGGTTCTGCTGCGGCGGAGGATTCTTCCGGCGTCGTTCTTCCTGAGGAAGAAATGGAAACGGCGATTATTGTACCGGAATCCAATCAGCGTATCTATGTGGAGAGGGAAACAGTACCCACCGTCGTTTCTGTGCCACAGGCGGTACAGGAAAAAAAGAAAAAGAAAAAAAATAAGAAAAAGAAGAAATAAAGGAGCAGTTTATTATGCCGCAAATCAGGGAAGTTTATGATGTTTGTGTGGTAGGCGCGGGACATGCCGGATGTGAGGCGGCCCTGGCCTGTGCCAGGATGGGATTGGAAACCATAATCTTTACAGTCAGCGTGGACAGCATTGCGCTGATGCCCTGTAATCCTAATATAGGAGGATCTTCCAAGGGACATCTGGTGAGGGAAGTGGATGCCTTGGGCGGCGAAATGGGTAAAAATATAGATAAGACCTTTATTCAGTCGAAAATGCTGAATACATCCAAAGGCCCTGCCGTACATTCGCTGCGGGCCCAGGCGGATAAGGCGGAATATACCTGGCAGATGAGAAGGGTTCTTGAAAATCAGGAGCATCTCACCATAAAGCAGGCTGAGGTATGCGAACTGCTGGCGGAAAATATGACGGAAGAGGATGAGAAAAAAGGAAAATCCGTAAGCAGGCGGATTACCGGTGTGAGAATATTTACCGGAGCGGTTTATGAGTGCAAAGCCGTTGTTTTATGTACGGGAACATATCTGAATTCCAGATGCTTATGCGGAGAGGCGATTACCTATACCGGGCCTAACGGGCTGCAGCCTGCCAATCATCTTACAGACTCTTTAAAGAATCTGGGAGTCGAGATGAGACGGTTTAAAACCGGAACACCTGCGCGTATGGATAAAAGAACGATTGATTTTACCAAAATGGAAGAACAGCTGGGAGATGACAGGATAATCCCATTTTCTTTTTCCACGGATCCGGACAGTATCCAGAAGGATCAGGTATCCTGCTGGCTTACCTATACGAATGAAGAAACACATGATATTATCCGCGCAAATCTGGATCGTTCTCCTATTTATGCGGGAATTATTGAAGGGACAGGCCCAAGATATTGTCCCTCCATTGAAGATAAAGTGGTAAAGTTTGCGGATAAAAAGAGACATCAGGTTTTTTTGGAACCGGAAGGAATTCATACAAATGAGATGTATGTGGGAGGAATGTCATCTTCCCTCCCTGAAGACGTACAGCTTGCAATGTACAGGAGTGTTCCTGGATTGGAACACTGTAAGATTGTAAGGAATGCTTATGCGATTGAATACGATTGTATAAATGCCAGGCAGCTGAATCCGACGCTGGAATTTAAGAATATCAGGGGATTGTTCAGCGGCGGACAGTTTAACGGAAGCAGCGGTTATGAAGAAGCAGCTGCTCAGGGATTGATCGCGGGTATGAATGCCGGTTTGTCTATTCAGGGAAAAGAACAGATTATACTGGATCGTTCCCAGGCTTATATCGGTGTTCTTATTGATGATCTGGTTACCAAAGATAATTTTGAACCTTATAGGATGATGACTTCCCGGGCTGAATACCGGCTGCTTCTCAGACAGGATAACGCGGATATCAGGCTGCGGGAAATAGGATATCAGGCAGGTCTTGTCAGTGAAGAGGATTATAAGTCTACTCTGGAAAAGCAGATGCTGATTCAGGAGGAAATGGAGCGTTTGAAGAAAACGGTGGTTGGGGCGGCGCCCGAGATACAGAGGTTCTTGCAGGAGCATGAAAGTTCCCCTCTGAAAACAGCTGCCAGCCTTTCGGAGTTAATGTGCAGGCCGGAACTGAGCTATTCTGCTTTAGCCGAAATTGATCCCGGAAGACCGCAGTTATCTTCTGCTGTAATAGAGCAGGTTGAAATAGAATTAAAGTATGAAGGTTATATTACCAGGCAGATGCGCCAGGTTGAACAGTTTAAGAAAATGGAAAAGAAAAAAATTCCGTCATGGATAGATTATGAGGATATATCCAGCCTGCGTTTGGAAGCGAGACAGAAGCTGATAGCTTATAAGCCGGTATCCGTCGGACAGGCCTCCCGTATATCCGGTGTATCGCCGGCAGATATTTCTGTCCTTTTAGTTTATTTGGAACATCAGGCAAAACAGGAGTCAGAATGAGTGATTATAATTTAGTGCAGTTCAGAAAAGATTTGGAGCAGCTTCCGGTTATATTAAATCAGGAGCAGGAAGAAAAGTTTATTTTATATTATGAGCTGCTGGTACAGTGGAATGAAGTCATGAACTTGACTGCTATCACTGAGTTTAATGAAGTTTTAAAGAAGCATTTTATTGACAGCCTGTCTCTTATCAGGGCTGTACCTGAATTGGAAGAAAGAAAGTTATCTTTAATTGATGTAGGAACAGGAGCCGGTTTTCCTGGCATACCTTTGAAAATTGCTTATCCCGGTTTAAAGGTTACCTTATTGGATTCTTTAAATAAGAGAATTAAGTTTTTGAATGAAGTGATTGATAAGCTTGGACTTGAGGATATAGAAGCAGTCCATGGAAGAGCTGAGGATTATGCGAAGCCTTCTCTATTTCGTGAAAAATATGATATTTGTGTTTCGAGAGCGGTTGCTAATCTTTCTACGTTATCAGAGTATTGTTTACCATTTGTAAGAGTGGGCGGACAGTTTATTTCCTATAAATCAGAAAAGATAGAAGAAGAAGCTGCAGCAGCAGAAAAGGCGATACATATACTTGGCGGTGATGTTAAGGATAAGAAAGATTTTTATCTTCCGGATAGTGACATTCATAGGATTTTATATGTGATTGAGAAGAAATCTGTAACTCCTAAGAAGTATCCCAGAAAAGCTGGACTTCCTGCTAAGGAACCGATTGTTAAATGACTTATGAAAAGTAAATAGTTTAATAATGTTTCACGTGAAACATTGGATAATAAAAATGATCCCCGGATAATCAGGGATCATTTTTATGCTTTATTTCATAATAGAATGTTAATCTGTTCCATTACTTTAGAGGGTGCTTCTAAGTGGCATAAATGCTTTGTGTTTTCTATCCCGAAGGCTTCTATGGATTGATTAAAGTATATATAATTATCTACTACCGTTTCTATGTCCTTCTTAGACTTGCCATATAAAATGTAAATACTGTGATCTATTTCTTTTAATGCATGAATGATATTGGCATTCATGTATCTTCCAGTAAAGCTGGCAAAAGAAAACTTGGCGTTGAAATCCGGAAGATGAGAAGCCTCAACATAACTCATTAACATTTCTTCTTTTACATTAACAGATTCCTCAAAGTATTCTTCCAGGAATACTTTTTTGAAAGATTCTTTTGTAGTCTGTATATTATACAGCAATGTTCCCAGAATAGGAGTATCAATTAAAAACTTCAAAAGTCTTGTCTGCTTATTGGGTATTTGATTTAACTTATTAATACTCTGAGGATTCAGCAGTAGAATTTTATCAATTACTTCACCGTCATTATGACATGCCATAATTCCAATGGGAGCAGCATCCCCTGTCGCAATTATGCTTGTCTTTCTTCCGATGATTACTTTGATAAAATCAATAACTGACTGAACATACAGATAATTGGTATAAGTTATATTAGGCTTATCCGATAAACCATATCCGAGAAAATCGATTGCATAAACTTCATGCTTTTCTGCCAGTTCATCGATGATTGCGGAAAATTCATAGCTGGAGCTTCCGGGTGTTAAATCATGAAGCAGCAGCACGGGTGATCCGGATCCCTTTTTAATATATCTGATTTTACCGAATCTCCACTCATAATATTTGTTATTTGGACAACTTAGAATATTTTTAACAGTACTGAATGAAAACTGTACTTTATTTATCATATGAATTGTGAACGTTGTTATGCCGGTTAATAGTATAGCTGTGCCTAGTTTTTTGTTCATATTAATACCTCCTGTATTTAAGTATTATAAACCATTCGCCTGCTTCTTACAAGAAAATCCTTCTTGGATGTTGGTGTGTGAGGCAAAAATATACTTTGCAGCCCGGCATATGTTGGTTCTGTCCTGCCTGGACTTTCTTTCCCTTCCCCTGCCCTCTGTGTACCGATGCTTTGCCAGGGCTGCTGTTCAGCAAGGTTCCTGTGTGGACACGCTTTCGCTCGGATAAATACGCAGCGGTACTAAGGTTGCAAAATACGCAACCTAAGGACCGGCGTATTTATACGACCTTTACAGGAATTCTTGCCGCGCTGCAGCCTGTACAGAAAAAACGGGAGCGGGAAGACCGGGCAGAGGAAACGATAATACAGCACAGGGAAACTGTGCACCTTACGGACAGAGGGGGATAAAATGAAATGGTTTTATGATGTAAGGAAATCACTGCTGGGAAGGCTTATTCTCAGCATTCTGATTATCTGGATTCCATTCACGGCATTTGTGCTGGGCGGTCTGGTAATTGTAAGCAGACATCTTACGAAGGAAACGATAAATAACCAGACAGATAAGGTGAAGTATTATTCCGCCATTATCAATGCTGACATCGAAAGAGTCATGCAGTCCATGTATCAGCTGTGCGGAAATAAGGCAATTGTGGAGTTTACGGGAAACTGGAAGGGACAGGTGGATTATCCTTCTTTCCTTGCATATCTGGAAGCCTATAATACCATTAAGGAATACCGGAATATAAGCATGTACATAGATGATGTATTTGTTTATCTGCCGGATTCCAATGAGGTGCTCAGCGTCAACTACAGTATTATTCCGGCGGACGATATTTTTCAGACCATGAAAAAGGACTACTTAGAGAATGAAGTCTCTTTTTTCCATTTTGATGATGCGCTATATTATATATCCCAGGGCAGCAATTCGGTCATGGTGGGAATAAAGGTTTCTCTTTTGGATATCCGATACACTCTGCGCGGATATGAAAGTGAAGAGAATTATGATTATTTGTTTGTGGATTCGGAAACAAAGGAATTATTGGGAAGGCCGAAAACCGTATCAGAAACAGGAAGGCAGGTATATGAGAAGATTGACTGGGAGAAGTCGGAAACACAGGTACAGAAGGTAGATGGCAGCAAATATCTTATAGACCAGATTGGAAGCAAGGCAAACAGATTTTTGATTATTGTTTATATGAACCGGGCGGTTGCATACAGGACGATATATATTCTGTATTGGATATGGGCGGCAACTTCAGTGGTCCTTCTGCTGATGCCTGTTTTCCTGACTATAGTGATACGCCGGATCATAAACCGGCCTATGGAAAAGCTGAGCCACGCCATGAAGCTGGTGGAACAGGAAAAATATGATTATAAGCTGGAGATGGATGAATCCAAGGAATTCAACTATGTTTTCGCAAGATACAACCAAATGACGGAAAAGGTTAAAAATCTGATACAGGAGGTCCTGGAAAAACAGCTGCAGGTAGAACAGGCGAAATATAAAGAGCTCCAAATGCAGATAAACCCGCACTTTTTGTTTAACAGCCTCTATATGGGATATCATATGGCAAAGTCCGATGACTGCGAAGCTGTGGGTGATCTGTGTATGTATCTGGGAGATTATTTCAGTGTGCTGACCTTTGCTTCCAATGAGTTTATTTCGATAGACAATGAGCTGAAATTTATAAATACTTATTTAAAATTAAATAAAATGCGTTTTGGTCAAAAGCTGAATTATCGGATTCATGCGGAAGATAGCCTGGGGGATTATACAATTCCTCCTCTGCTTCTTCAGCCGCTTATAGAAAATTCCATTATGCATGGGATGGAGAAGTGTACGCATCCCTGTCTGATTGAGATTACAATTCGTGAAAACGGGGACAGAATTGATTTTTCCGTGGAAGATAATTCCGGTGTGATAACACAGGAAACGATTGATAAAATCAGACAAATTATATCGCTTGATAAAATGCCGGATACCTATTTTGGATTATGGAATATACAGAACAGGCTGACCAGGAACGGGGACTGTAAGGAAGGACTGTATCTGGAAAAATCAGATAGCAAAAGCACCTCTGACAGCACCATTTCCACAGAATACTCTATTTTCCGGATATCTTTTTCCATCGCAAAGAGGAAGGAGCATTATGTATAGTTTACTGATTGTGGATGATGAAGAAATTATTTTAAACGGAATCAAAGATGCGGTGTCTTCCTCTGCTCTTCCCTTAAAGTCTGTGAGGACGGCATCTTCTGCAAAGGCTGCGCTGAAAATGCTCATGAAGGATCCCTGCGATATTATTGTATCGGATATCCGTATGCCTGATATGGACGGACTGGAAATGGCGGAACACGCGAAGCGGATATGGCCGGAGACAAGGATCATTTTTCTCACCGGATACCAGGACTTTGAATACGTAAGAAAGGCGCTCAGGCTTAACAGTGATGATTACCTCTTAAAGCCGGTGTCCGATGAAAAATTAACAGAAGTGATCGGCAATGTGATTTCCAAGCTGGACAGCCTGTGGATGGAACGTTTTGACTTAAGATACAGAAAAGCAGCGGAAACAGAAAAGACATCCATAAATCCGGGAAAAGCAGTATATTTCCTGTTTATTGCCTATGAAGCGGATCAGGCCAGAATGAGCGGGTCAGAGCTTCATAAAAGCCTGTGCGGAATGCTGGAAAGGTTATTCGGGCACTACTGCAGCGCACTTTTGTTTGAAAAGGGAGAGAATAATACAGTTGTATGGCTCCAGCCTGTCATAGAAGAGGAATATTGGGATAAGGTGTGTCTGAAAACGCTGGAAGAGCTGCAGAGCTTTTTCCTTGAACACCTGGATATAAGGATGTCGATCGGATTGTCACAGAAGGCAAGGCCGGAGGATTCGGGACAGTTAACAAGAAAAATGAAAGAGAAGTGCCTGGGAAAGGATAATTTCGGATGTCTGTTTATTTTGGATGCGGAAGAAGAAAAAGAAAACAGCAGTGAAAATTATGCGGTTAAAGCCGTTCAGTCTTATATCCGCAATAATCCTGAAAAGGATCTGTCCTTGGGTGCGCTTTCCGACAGATTCAGAATTAATCCCTCCTATCTGTCCAGAGTATTCCATCAGGAGACCGGAATTCCCCTTTCGGAATTTATAGTCCGGATCAGGCTGGTTCTTGCGAAAAAGCTTTTAGCGGAAACAGATATGAAAATTTATGAGATAGCCCAGAAAACAGGGTTTGAAACACCAGGGTATTTTACCAAAGTATTTAATAAAGCAGAAAGGATATCTCCGAGAAATTTCCGGCTGAATGTAAGTAAAGATAAGGCAGAAAAGTAAAATCATTACCATTTCCCCTGTAAAATTGTTGTGATACCATAATAACAACAAGTGCAGCGGCCGATGCACAGGGGCGTAAAGGCGCCCGTATGAAAGAGATACTGTCTTATGTGGTAAATCAATTTGGAGGGTGAAATAGTGAAAAAGAGAAAGATTACCTTTATTCTGCTGTTATGTATGATTATGGCATCGCTGGTCGGCTGCGGTAAATCGGCTGCACAAGAGAATGTGAAGGTGGAAGGTCCAAGCAGTGATGCGGATAAAATGAAAAAATATGACCCGGAGATAACCCTTACCTTTGCCAAGGCCGAGGTCGTGACGAATTATCCGGAAGGGCAGAATGCACAGAATAATGCCATGTACCAGATGTGGGAAGATGTCATGGGAATTAAAGTGGAAAACTCTATTCTTTGTGCTTCCAACGCCATGACGGAGAAATTCCAGCTTGCGGTAGCTTCGGATGAGATCCCGGATTTCGGCATTGTGGATGCAACCACTCTGGCATCCTTAATCAAGAATGATATGGTTACGGATATGACCGATATTTATAAGGAATGGGCTACGGATAATCTGAAGGAAGTGGCAGGCCAGCAGGACAATGCCCTTTTTGCCCCGACCGTAAAGGACGGAAGATATATGGCAATACCGGTAGCCAATACAGTGGGAGACAGCTATCCTATTCTCTGGATACGTAAGGACTGGCTGGATGCATTAGGGCTGGAAGAACCGAAAACCATGGAACAGGTATTTGACATTGCGGAAAAATTCGCACTCTCCGATCCGGACGGAAACGGAAAGGATGATACCTATGGTTTATATCTGGATAAAGACTTAAATGGGCTGGATTTCATCATGGCTGCTTATGAGGTTTACAGCAAGGATGAATATTGGGTAAAGCAGGAGGATGGAAGCTTTATAGCGGGCTGTACCGCTCCTGATGCCAAAAAGCCGTTGGGCGCTCTGGCAAAGCTTTATGAAGAAGGAGCCATTGATCATGAATTTGCCGTGAAGGAACAGAGCAAAGAAGAAGAATTAATTGCTTCAGGGCAAATCGGAATCTATATAGGTTACTTTTACAGCCCTTTGGGAGTGATGAAGGACAGTGTGGCGAATACAGGTGCCGACTGGGTTGCTGTTCCCATGCCGGCGGCGGAAGGCTATTCGGATTATAAACCGGGTGTCAACCTGAACGTATACGGATATATTTATGCGAAAAAGGGAATCAGCAATCCCGAGGCAATTGTTGTAATGCTGAATCATCTTTGTGACGGATATGCCGCACCCTGGCTTGCTGACGGAACAAGCGAATTTTATGAGAAGTATAATGAAATGGCCTCGGATCCGGAAGTCAGCCAGGCGGGCGCCAACAATCTGATGCCTTTCCAGATGGCCGGAAATATCAACTGGGGAGAAAAGTTTACGGAAGCCATTGCGGCCGGTGAAGAGCATGTGGACGGGAAGGATGCGGATTTCCAGAATGTAATCAGTACGGAGCTGCCTGCGGAACTTTCCTGGGCATGGAAAAAGGTATATCTGGAAGGCTATCTGGTGATGGATCTGGATAATGTGCGGTACAGTGATTATACCGGAGCGCCTACCGAAACAATGAGCAAAACACAGTCACTTCTGAAAACACAGAAGCTTACCGATTATATATCCATTATTATGGGAGATCAGCCCGTGGATTACTTTGATACCTTTGCGGAAACGTTTAACAATATAGGCGGAGCAAAAATCGGAGAAGAAATCAAGGAAGCACTGCAGTAATTTCTTCAAAAATGGCGGTGGTGTACAGGAAACACTGCCGCCGTTTTTGTATGGTTTTCAATTAATTATCGAGGTGACGCAGATGAATAAGATGGAAAGACTCAGAGTTAACTGGAAAAAGAACTGGCAGCTTCATTTGATGCTTTTTCCGGGGATACTGCTGATTTTGTTATTTAAGTATGTACCGCTCAGCGGCATATTGATTGCATTTAAGGATTTCATTCCCAGAAAAGGAATTTTTGGTTCGCCTTGGGTCGGTATGGAGAATTTTGAGTACATGTTTTCCCTTCCGGATACTATGCGGGTTTTATGGAATACACTGAAAATAGCCGTATTGAAAATAGTGATTAATTTTCCCATTCCCATAATAATTGCTATTCTTTTGAATGAAGTAAAAAGCCGAAAATTTAAGAAAAGCGTTCAGACAATTATCTATCTTCCTTACTTTATTTCCTGGGTTATTTTATCGGGAATGATACTGGATATTTTTTCTCTGGACGGTGTGGTAAACCAGATATTAGGAAATTTCGGAGTGAATCCCATATTTTTTATGGGAGATAAGAAACCGTTTTTAGGGCTTCTTATCGGAACGGATGTCTGGAAAAATTTTGGCTACGGTACGGTGGTATATCTGGCCGCCATTACGGGGGTGGATGAATCTCTCTATGAGTCCGCTAAAATAGACGGTGCAAGCAGGTGGAAACAGATTCTGTATATAACCCTTCCCAGTATTGCCCCCATTGTAATGCTGATGATGATTCTGAACCTGGGAAATATCCTGAATGCTGGATTTGAACAGGTATTTACATTGTACAGTCCCCGTGTTTATGAAACTGCCGATATCATTGATACCTTTGTATACCGGATTTCGCTGGTGGAGGCCAATTACAGCCTTGGTACCGCGGTCGGTCTGCTGAAATCGGTTGTCAGCTTTCTGTTAATTGTCAGCAGCTATAAGCTGGCGAATAAATACAGCGACTACACAATCTTTTAGGGAGGAAGGGGCAAGATGAATAAAGCAATAAAAAAATACACGTTCCGTGTTATTAACGGCATTTTCCTGGCGGCGCTTGCGGCTCTGTGTCTGCTTCCGATCATACATATATTAGCGGTATCCTTCAGCAACCAGGCAGCGGTATCGGCGAATCAGGTTGGCCTTATTCCCAGGGGATTTACTTTTGCATCCTATAAAATGGTGGCTAAAAGAAATGCCTTCTGGCAGGCCTTTGGAATTTCTGTGGAACGAGTTATAATAGGAGTTATCATTAATACGGTAATCACTGTATTGATGGCCTATCCGCTCTCGAAGAAGGAGAGCGAATTCCCGGCAAGGAAGATTTATGTATGGCTGCTGATTTTTGTCATGATTTTTGACGGCGGACTCGTGCCTAATTATATATTGATAAAGGATCTTAACTTATTTGATACCATATGGGCGCTGGTATTGCCGACTGCTGTTCCTATTTATAATATTATACTGACCATGAATTTTATGAAACAGCTGCCGGGAACGATTGAAGAAGCGGCAATGGTTGACGGGGCTACTTATTTTCAGCGGTTTATTAAGCTGATCATTCCTTTGTCGAAGCCGGTCATTGCCACAGTAACCTTATTCAGTTTCCTGAACCATTGGAACTCCTGGTTTGACGGCAAGATCTATAATAATCAGACTACGAATTATCCGCTGCAGACCTATTTGCAGAATCTTATTTCAAACTCAGATATGACCAATGCCGCGGAAGCGATTGAAAACGCATTATCAAATGTAAAAACACTGCAGGCGGCCCAGCTTGCGCTCACTCTTCTGCCTATTCTTTTGATATACCCCTTCCTGCAGAAATATTTTGTAAAAGGCATTACTGTAGGGGCGGTAAAGGGTTAAGCGGCAGCGCAGAGGCAGCAGGGGAATGGCAGCAGGAAAAACAGGATTAGGGAGGGTAACGGAATGGCTGATTTTTTGGTTTCAGATTTTCTGGATTTGTTATATGAGGATTTAAGAAAAGATTTTATTTCTCCTTTACAGGTGGGGAAGGAACGGTGGGAAAGCTATAAGGCCGGAAGGCTTTCAGAAATCAGACAATTATTGAGAATTGATCTGCTGGAAAACAAATATGAAGAAGCTCTGGATTATACTCTTTTGGAAAGCCATAAAGAAGACGGAATCACCATAGAAAAATATCAGGTGGAGCGGATAAAAAAACTGTCTCTCTGCGTTTATGTGCTCCGTCCTGATACAGGAAACGGAAAGGCTTTATTATATCTCAACGGGCATGATCCGAGAGGGGCAAAGGGAGTATTCGGGGCAGAAGGCCGGGTGAAAGCGGATGGTAATTCAGAAAAAGCGCTTTCCATGGAAATGGCAGCCATGGGCTATCTGGTGTTGGTACCGGAGCTGTTTGGCTTTGGGGAAGCGAAGAGAAAGGATGCGCCGGAAGGGACGGATGCCTGCGCCAGCTGCTCCATGCTGGCACCGCGCCTTTTGAATTCAGGTATGAACCTGGTGGGTATCCGCGTGTTTGAAGCCATGAAAACATTGGATTTTGCGGAGAAAGCATTTGCTATCCATTCCTTTGGCGCCTATGGAATATCGGGCGGAGGGCAGGTGTGCAATTATGCGGGAGTTCTGGATGACAGGATTGAAGCCGTTATGATTGCCGGATATCCGAATCTGTATAAGTACAGTATCCTGGCAATGGATCATTGTATCTGCAACTATGTTCCCGGACAGCTGGAGGCGGGAGAGAGCCATGAGATTACCTCGCTGGCGGCTCCCAAAAAACTGCTTACCATAAACGGCAGAAAGGATCCTATTTTTCCTCTTCAGGGAAGCGTGGAAGCCTTTCAGCTTTTGGAAGACGTATATGAAATGTTGGGAGTGCCGGAACGTTACAGTCATGTGCTGTTCGATGGCGGACATGAAAATTCTGTCCCGGATGTATGCGGATGGCTGCGGGATAATTACTGACAGGAGGAAAAGGGATGGAAAAGCGGCTGAAAGAGGTATTAGACAGGGAAGAAGGAAACTACATCCTTCCTTTTTTCTGGCAGCATGGGGAAGACGGCGGAAGGCTGAGAGAGATGATGGGCGCTGTTTATTCTTCCGGGATAAGGGCGGTTTGTGTGGAATCAAGGCCGCATCCGGATTTTGCCGGTCCGGGCTGGTGGAGAGATATGGATATTATTATGGACGAGGCGCGGAAAAGGAATATGCGTGTCTGGGTTCTGGATGATGCCCATTTCCCTTCCGGATACTGCAACGGATTTGTTGAGGAGCAATCGGTCTATGCAAAACGTTATCTGGACCATTATACAATTGATGCGTCAGGTCCCGGGACAGGAACCTCTTTTTTCCTGTCCATTGACGAGGGGGAAGAATTAATCGGTGTTGTCGCCGCCCGGAGAAAGGGCAGAACGGCGGGAGAAGTTCAGGAACCCATGGATATCACGCACAAAGTAAGGGGAAAGGTATTATGTTGGGACATTCCGGAGGGCTATTGGAATATTATCGTCATAAAAAGTACATTTTCCGGCAGTGGAAGAAAAAAATACATTAATACCATTGATGCGTCCTCCGTCCGTTTCTTTCTGGACGTGGTTTATGAATCCCATCTGGAACATTATGGGGAGGATTTCGGCAATACTTTTGCAGGCTTTTTCTCTGATGAACCGGAGCTGGGGAACTGCCTGGGAGAATATGGGCATAATGCGGCAATCGGCCAGCCTGATATGAAGCTGCCCTGGGGAGAGGAGCTCTTTGGGTTGGTGAAAAGCTTCTGGGGAAGCGGATTTGCGGTACGGCTGGCAGCGTTATGGAACCAAATGGGGGATCTCACCCCACAGTCCAGATATGAGTATATGAACATGGTGACCGATTTGTACGGCGGGAATTTCTGCGGTCAGATCGGAGAATGGTGCCGGGAGCATGGCGTGGAGTATATTGGCCATGTGATTGAGGATAACGGAACCCATGCAAGGCTTGGCCTGGGGACAGGGCATTATTTTAAGGCGCTGTGGGGGCAGCATATGTCCGGCATCGATGTGGTTTTGCAGCAGATACGTCCGGGCTATGATAAGATGGATTTTTATCATATCGGAGGGAAGGGCACATATAACGGGACCTTTTTTCATCATGGGCTGGCTAAAATGGGGGCTTCTCTCGGACACCTGGATCCGAAGAAAAAGGGAAGAACCATGTGTGAGGTCTACGGTGCTTATGGATGGAGCGAAGGGCTGAAGCTGATGAAATGGCTGACGGATCATATGCTTGTGCGGGGAGTGAACTGGTTTGTTCCGCATGCATTTACTGCCGCCCCGTTCCCGGATCCTGACTGTCCGCCCCATTTTTACGGATGGGGAAATAATCCGCAGTTTCCCTGGTTTTCCTGCCTGTGCCATTATATGAACCGGATGAGCCATCTTTTAAACGGCGGAACGCATATTGCGGAGATCGCCCTTCTTTATACGGCGGAAACGGAATGGATGGGTTCCTGCCAGCCTTTTGAGGAGATCGGCATGCTTTTGGCAGAAAACCAGATCGACTACGAGGTGGTGCCAATCGGTATTCTGGAAACCTGTGAGGCTGCGGATGGGAAAATGAGGGCAGGGAATGAGGAATTCAGCGTTCTTATTGTTCCTGATGGTGAATGGATACCGGAAGAGCTGGAGCAGTGGATTGTATATGCGGTGAGAAACGGGCTTCCGGTACTGTTTGCGGGACGACGGCCCGGCGTGATGAAGAGCGGGTGGCGCCAGGCGGAAAGCTTCAGCGGCTGGAAAGAGATGCACAAAGATGTGCAGGGGATGGATACTGCTGCAGAACAGCCGGAAGAAGAGAATGGGAACCTCAATTATGGATACGGAGATAGTACGGAAAATCTGATATATATTGGAGGAGACGGGGAAAAACTGCTGGAAAATCTGGAGCGCTTTGTGGATCGAGATATACGCTGTGACAGGAAGGTTCCCGGACTCAGATATTATCATTACAGGCAGGACGGCGGCGAATTTTATATGTTCTTCAATGAAGATCCCGTGATGCAGGTACATAGCTGGGTTTCTATACGAGAGAGCGGAGAATGTCAGGCCTGTTGGTATAATGCCTTTGATAATGTTCTGGAATCTGCAGTGAGAAATGAAAAAGGGGAAGTGGAGCTGAAGCTGGTGCCGGGTCAGGCCGCTATGCTTTATCTGGGAACGGATACGGATTTGCCGCAGCCACGGGTTTACAAGATTGGGAAGAGTCTTGTGTTGGAGAAAGACTGGCGGATTTCCTTCCGGAGATATGATCAAAAAGATTTTGGCAGCAGTAAAAAGGCCGGAAAACTCTATAATATTACAGCCGCCGAAGAAACAGAAGATTTTTCCGGTACGCTGCGATATGAAACAGATCTTGAATGGAATCCGGATACAGATGGTGAGCTACTGGAGATTGATTTTGGAACAGTATATGAAACACTGGAAGTCTGGCTGAATGATGAGAAGGCTTCGGTCAGGATTGCGCCGCCCTATTGCTGTACCCTGCAAAATTTACGGAAAGGTACGAACAGTCTGACCGTATATGTTGCAAATACCCTCGTTCATAAATACAGAGATTCCTTTTCGGCCACCATGCCGATTGAAGAAAGCGGTCTGCTGGGGCCTGTAACGGTGCAGGGATACTGGAAGTAAAATACCCGATCTTTTTACAAATAAGGGAATCATAGTCCGATATGATTCCCTTATCTGCGGAATTTCGACACATATTTTGCAAATATGTCCGTTCCGTTGTCAGTTACGTTTAACCAGTCCCTGCTCCGTCAATTCATAGGTAGTATCAACCACCTCTTCCAGGTACTTTCTGTCATGGGAAATGCTGATTATCGCACCCGGGTACTCTTTTAGTACCTGTCGGATGACAGGGCCGGAAAGCGGGGAAAAGTTCCGTGTTGGTTCGTCCAGAATGAGGACGTTGCAGCCGTCCAGGCTCATTTTGAGAAAAAGGAGCTTGGCCTTCTGGCCGCCGGAAAGCTCCCGGATGGCATGTGACATTTCATCTGCGGTATAGCGCATGCTTCCCAGGTAGGTCCGGATAGTGGTTCTTTCCTCCTTATCGCCCCGGGAGGAAAGAAAGTCGACAGGGTTCTGCTCCAGATTCAACAGTTCTTCATAGTCCTGGGGCATATAGGCCGCCTTTAAATCAGGACGGGCAAGAAGCTCCTCTGCGATTTGTTTCAGCAATGTTGTTTTTCCGGCGCCATTGCGCCCTACAATGCCTATTTTTTCCGGTCCGGTTATACGAAGGAAAATAGGGGAGGCCAGAAGGCGTCCTTCAATCATAAGCCGTTCCTTCTGGCAGTCGAGAACTATTTTGCCGTTTGGAATCCGGGTTTCCGGAGTTATTTTTACAAAAATCGCTTTTTCTGCATCAGGCATTTCCGTCATATTTTCTTTTTCCCGTTCAAACCGGTGTTCCTGTGCTTTTACCGCCTTCATTTTTTTCTTAAGCAGCTTGGCTGTAAAGGGATCCTGGCGTGAAATATTATTCTGCTGTGACTCTACCTTCTGTTCGATCTGCCGGAAACGTTCCATTTTTTTCCGGTATTCCCTGCGTTCGTTTTGGGCCTGCTGCTCCTGGCGGAGAAAGGAGGCCTCCCGATTCGAGATATATTCCCGGTAGGGCATCCTCACGATCGTATGTCTCGGCTGTGTTTTCCGCATAATCTGTTCCAGATGGATAATCACATTGGCGGTATGCTCAATGAGGGTTTCATCATGGGAAACATAGAGGACAGGCTTGCCGCAGGTATTGATAAACTGCTCCAGCCATTCCAGGGTTTCGATATCAATGTCGTTGGAGGGTTCATCCAGCAGATAAATATCCGGCTGGCACATCTGCAGGCCGGCGATCTGCAGCTTTACTTTTTCACCTCCCGAAAGTGTGCCGGACAGCTGGTCGGAGTAAAAAATATCCTTGGGAAGCCGAAGCCGGGCGGCGATAGCGGCCAGTTCTCCCGGATTCCTGTCTGAAAAAGCAGGAATGGACGTGCAATAGGTATATATGGTCTGCTCTTTGTATTCCGGAGGGAATTCCTGTGGAAGATATCCCATGAGTGTACCCTGGGTAAGGATTTCTCCCGTGTATTCCACGTAGCTGTCAACCAGCCGGGAATCATAAATCAGCTTCAGCAGTGTGGATTTTCCGTTGCCCTCCTCACTGATAATGACGGCCTTATCACCTGAATTGAGGGAAAAAGTAAAATGATCCAGAAGCGGTCTGAGATCCTTTTTGTGTGTTATGGAAAGATTTTTTATTTGCAGCATAATGCATCATCTCCTTACTCAAACGGAGCCTTTGCCTGCAGCGGAAAATGGAATACAAAAAAATCCACTTTCCGTTTATTACCGGAAGTGGATTAACGCATAAATACCATAAAAACACGCCGGAAAGCAAAAGCTTTCTGCAGCGCACGTATAATCAATGATAAATGCTCACAATCCGAATTTTGGCAATAAACATACAGCAGGTATTATCCCGAAACAGGAAATACCCAAAGGCTTATAAAAGTTTATTGAACAGTCAAAGCCAGGCTTTGGCCGTTAAAGTTCCAAATTCAGATTATTTCCGCATCTTTTTACCCTTTTCTTGTTAAAATTGGAATCAGCAGAGCCGATTCTCCATTACTATAGCATGGGGAATTTCGTTTGTCCAGCATATCTTTTTTCAGGAACAGTTCGTTCCGCTTAATTGCGTTTTATAATTTTTGATGTATTGAATGTTTTTGTATAATTAAGGAGGAAAGCTGTCTTTTCTAAAAATACGATATTTCCTGTAAAGCTTACATAAAAAACCAGGAGGTAGGAACCAAAAACAGGTAAGGGGCCGTAAATATGGCGAGAGAAAGCGCCAGCTTTTTACGGAGGATCTGATCCGGAACTGCTTTTCTCAGACAGAAATGATAATTGAAGAGAAAAATACAGCTGCCGCTGATGAGGATACAGAGGATTGTCCAGAGGAATGCCGCGGGGGTGGAAAGAGGATTGTAGGTAACCGCATTGGTCAGATTATTGTACCACCATTCTGTCAGGGGAGATCGGTAGTCCAGAAAGGAATCGATGATATTCACCAGGAACATGAAAAAGGTTCCGATAAAATCGGAAATAAATCCGAAAACCCATATTTTCCAGACAGAACGTTTGATGATTTCTTTTCGCCCGGAGATCTTCAGGCAGTGCATGGTGATAAGAAGTACGGCAAGATCAATCAGAAAGTTGGCAGGGAGTATTACAATCCAGGTAGAAGGAATGAGCCACAGCAGCCAAAGCGGAAAAATCATATTGTACAGAATGATATTTTTTGAAGATTTTTCGGAATAAACTTTATAAATATTATGTAATTTACTTAAATATCCTTTCATTATTAATCTCCTTTTAGATTTAAGTTAAACCAGTAATTACCTAAAACAGAGCTGTTACAGCATCCAGTATTCCTGTAAAAAGCAGTGCGGGCAGCATATTTCCCACCCGGAATTTCTTCCCGAAGGCAAGATTGATTCCTACGCAGAAGATAAGGACATTTCCCACAAAGGAAAGGTCGGATATGATCTGGGCGGTAAGGACGGGTTCCAGGAAACGGGCAAAGAGGGTGATGCTGCCCTGCCATAATCCTACGGGGAGAGCGGAAAAGACGGCTCCTTTTCCATAGGAGGAGGCGAATACGAGGACGATAATACCATCCAGGACAGCTTTTGCGGCAAGCATGGAATAGTCTCCCCGCATACCGTCTTCCAGGGCGCCCACGATGGCCATTGCTCCGACACAGATGACCAGGGATGCGGATACAAAGCCTTCCACAAACTGGCCGTCATTTTTCCCGCCCGCTTTTTCCCGGAGCCACTCTCCGAAATGGTCCATCCATTTTTCTATTTGAATCCATTCCCCCAGAAGGGAACCGAGTACCAGGGAAGCGATCAGCAGCATGGTGCCTGATGTTTCCAGAACGCCGTTTTCTATGCGGTACATTCCCTTCAGCGCGCCGGATATACCGATGAAGATGGTGCAGACACCTAAAGCCTGCATGAGTATTTGCTGATACCGTTCTTTAAGGCCGCCTTTCAGAAGCATGCCTGCGCCTCCCCCCAGAATGACGGCGGCAACATTGATAATCGTTCCGATTCCTCTCATAAAATTCCCCTCATGCCGGGCAGTTAATACTGCCGGCTTTTAATTCTGCCTTTGAATGATTAGTGTTTTAAACTTTAAATATTACTTTAACATAAGAGAACGTTTTGCTCCACAAAAAAATAAATGGAACACGTCTGACACAGCAGTCTTTTTACAGGTGGTGCTGCATTCAGCTCTTGCAGCGAAACAGACACTATTTACTTATTAGGGTAAAAAATATAAAAATCACCGCACATCAATAATCCGGGTGTACGGTGATTTTATCATTCTATGCTTTTATCTGTCCTTCTCAAAAAGTTATGCGAAGGTGATGGCTACCTTAAAGTCCCCGTATTTTCCTGTGGCATAATCAAACGCGGTTTCCCATTCTTCAAGGGAAAAGGTTTTGGACACCACACCCTCTGTTTTCAGGTTCCCATTGCTGATGTTTTCAATGACAAAGGGATAACAGTAAGGGCTGAGATGGGAACCCAGGAGATCCAATTCCTTTCGATCTCCAATAATGGACCAGTCTACGGTAGTCGGTTCCCCGAAAACGCTGAATTCCACGAATCTTCCCAGCTTGCGGATCATTTTCAGACCCTGCACCACACTGGAAGGATGTCCGGTTGCTTCTATATAAATGTCGCAGCCGTAGCCGTCGGTCATATCCAGTATTCTCTGTACCACATCCTCCCTGCCGGGATTGATGGTTATGTCGGCCCCGAATTCCTTTGCCTTTTCCAGCCGGTTGTCGGCCATGTCCAGGGAGATTAATTTGGATGGATTTTTCATCCGGGCATAAGTGATCATGCCCAGTCCCAGCGTACCCGCTCCGGAAATGACCACCACATCTTCATTTCCTATCTGCGCCCGGTCTACGGCGTGTTTGGAACAGCCATAGGGTTCAATCAGCAGAGCCTGATCAAGAGGCATATCCTCAGGAACCCTGGATATCACAGAGGTTTTAGGATATCTCACATATTCCGCCATTCCGCCGTTGTTGGTATTCTGGAATCCGAAAATGGAATGAGGCTGGCACATCCAGTATCTTCCGCTTTTGCAGAACCGGCATTCTCCGCAGGGGACGATCTGGTCTGCCGTAATCCGGTCTCCCAGGGAGAAGCCTTTCACCTGAGAACCCATTTTAACGATGCGCCCTACAAATTCATGACCCGGTATAAAGGGAGGCTTTACCCAGGGAGCTTCTTTTTCATCTCCCCAGAACATGGCCGCTCCGTGCTGGCATTTCAAATCCCCTGCACAGATGCCGCAGCCTTCTGTTTTGATTATGATGTCGTCCTCCCCGCATTCGGGAACAGGATAGGCGGTTTCCAGCCGATAGTCACCGTTGCCATAGGCTACCAGCGCTTTCATGGTTTTAGGTAAATCATTCATTGAGGCATTCTCCTTTTTTTGAAAACAAGTACTGTCAGTCGTTAAGGATAATATCTACGGAATCGCTGAAGGTTTTCAGTGACTGATCAATATCCTGATTATCCAGCATGATAGCCTGGATACATGTTCTGAATTCTGCAATGACGGGTGTCAGGTTGGCGATGCGATAGCTGTCATCACCATACTGAAGGGCATCATAAGCGATTTTGTAGTTGTCACTTTCTTTCCAGAGATTCTGAATGGCGTCGGACTGTGCCATTGTTTTGGTGAAAGGAAGATAACCGGAGCCGATAACAAAGGCAAGGCCGCCCTTTTCGTCTTCAATAAACCATTTCATGAATTTCCAGGCTGCATCCTGCTCTTTGCTGGCAGCCAGGATACCGAAGCCGTTTCCGCCGGTAGGCATGGATTCGATTTTGCCTTTTACCAGGGGAGCTACCACATATTCAAAGGAATCACCGATGGTTTCCCGTCTGGAGGTTATGGCACCTGAAGAATTGATGGTCATGGCTGCCATGCCGGAGGTAAACATCTGGTTATCCTGATCGTTGGCGGGATCGTTGTAATACAGGGCGCCGGAATCCTGTAAATCCTTCATGAAGCTGAAAGCTTCTTTCGCGGTTCCGTCATCCAGGCATCCCAGCCCGGTCTGATCTTCGTTGAAGAACTTGCCGCCCGCCTGCTGGATCAGGGCGAAGAACTCCCACTGGTCAAAAGGAACAGACAGTCCATAGCGTTTGGTTTCGCCGTTTTCCACGATGGTGCATTTGTTGGCAACCTCCTTCAGTTCTTCCCAGGTGGTGGGGATTTCACAGCCCATCTCGTCCAGGACTGTTTTGTTGATGTGAAGGATCTGGGCGGAACGGCCGAAAGGAATGACAACAAGCTTTCCTTCATAATAAGCGTCATTCACAAAAGCGTCAACAAAATCTTTATCATCCATTCCGTCCTTCTGCATGTGGGGAAGCAGATCGGCAAACGCGCCGTTTACGGCAAGCCTGCCCACATTGTCCTGGGCTACCTGGAGGATGTCGGGAGCATTGCCTGCAAAAATAGCCTGTTCCGCTTTGGCGGCGGCTTCCGCGTAGCTTCCCTGGAAGGTGGCGACCACTTCCACTTCATTCTGGGAGCTGTTGAAATCCGAAACCATCTGGTTGATTAAATCCCCGTTTGTACCGGACATGCAGTGCCAGAATTGTACGGTTTTCTTTTCTCCCGAAGCCTGTGTACCGGCGGCGCTTTCAGCCGCTTCCGGTGTTTCGGCTGCCTGGGCGGAATCCGTTGCCGCCGGAGCGGGCGCGGAATTTTCCGTGGAAGCGGGAGCCTTGCCGCAGCCTGCGAGAGCGGCAGCCAGAATGGAAACCCCCATTAAAATACTTAAAACTTTCTTTTTCATAACCATATCCCCTTTCGTATTGTTTGGTTTACTTAATCCCTGAATAGGCAAAGGATTTCATAATTTGTTTGGAAGCGAACAGATATACCAGCAGTACAGGCAGAACCAGGATGGCGTTTCCTGCCATGACGATCTGCCAGTTGGCCATACCTTCCATTTCCTTCAGCTGTGCGATAGCCACCGGAAGCGTCCGGTACATATCCGCATTGGTCATGACGAGCGGCCAGAAATATTCATTCCACTGTCCGACGAAGCTGAAAAGTATAATGGAAGCGAGTGCCGGCTTGGACATGGGCATCATTATCTGCAATATCACCCTCCATTCCGATGCGCCGTCCAGCTTTGCCGCTTCTATCAATTCATTCTCTACCTGCATAAAATACTGTCTCAGTAAGAAGATAGCGAATGCATTTGTTATAAATGGTAATATCTGAGGAAGCAGGGAGTTTATCAGCCCCCATTTGGACATCATCAGATATACGGGTAAAAATGTGATCTGTGTGGGCATCATCAGCGCGATCAGGATGCTGCCGAACATGATTTTTTTCCCCTTAAATTCATATTTCGCAAAGGCATAGGCCGCCGGAACCACCACCAGCATCTGCAGCAAAATGACGCTGAGCACCACGATGATGGAATTTTTCAGATAAATCCACATGCCTCCGGCCGGGCCGGAATGCCAGGCGTCCAGATAATTATGAAATTGAAGGACTGCCGGAAAGAATGTGGGCGTAACCCGGTTTACTTCATCTATCGTCTGTAAGGAGGTGGAAATCATCCAGAAAAAAGGCCACCCGAAGATAAATAAAAGAAACAGTTTCATGATTACGCCGCCGGTTTTAATCAGTCTTTTTTTTAGCCGCATAATAATCCTCCCTTTTTGCTCCCTGTAACCTATTGGTAATGTACCTTCCTGGAAAAGCCCCAGAAGTAAATGACTGTCAGTATACTTACTATGATGAGCAGAATCACCCCGATCGCCGCACTGTAGCCGATCCGCAGATTCAGAAGAGCTTCGGTATAAATGCTGTAAACCAGCGTGGTAGTGGCATTGTTGGGGCCTCCCTGGGTCAGGATACGCACCGTATCAAAAACCTTAAAGGAGCTGATCGTACGGATTATCAAGGTGAAGAACAGCTGGGGTGAAATCATGGGAAGGGTGATCTTGAAAAAAATAACCACTTTATTGGCATGATCCAGCTTTGCGGCTTCATAGAGGGATGCGGGCACGCTCTGAAGGGCCGCCATAAAAATCAGGGTGTCATATCCCACGGCCTTCCATACCGATACCAGTATGACGGAAGGCATTGCGGTGGAGGAGCCCGACAGCCAGGAGGATGTGGGCAGCCCCAGCTTTCTTAACAGGAAGTTAAACAGTCCGAAATTCGGTTCCATCATCCAGAGCCATATCAGAGCGATGGATACAATGGATACCACATGGGGACAGAAGACGGCGGCCTGTACCAGCCGGTTCAGCTTTGAACTTTTTTCGCTGAGCCATACCGCAAGCAGCAGGGCGATTGCCGTAATAATCAGAACCACGGCTATAGTGTAAACAACGGTGTTGTTTAAGGATTTGTGAAAATCCGGCCTGCTCAGTACCTTTCTGTAGTTATCCAGTCCTATAAATCTGCTTTCGGAAGGATTGAGCATATTGGTGTTCATGAGGCTGAGCTGTATCAGCTTAATTATAGGATAAATGGTAAAAAGCAGGATTCCGGCCAGAGCCGGAGCGGTCATGATGTATGGCCTTATTTTGGCGGCAAATTTCTTGTGCTTCATACAAACATCCCCTCCCTGGTGCTTAACACCTCGTTTCCCTGTACCACCTTGACACCCCTGTCTCTCAGCTGATCAATGAACGGGGCGGGTGTACGCCAGTCAGTCACAATACCGTCCAGATCAGATACGGAAGCGATGAGTCCCAGAGAATCGTCTCCGAATTTGCTGTAATCCAGCGCGATATAGTGTTCCTTGCAGGATGCCATCATGAGCCGTTTCATCCTGGCCTCCTGCAGGTCCGGTGTGGTGAAGCCATGCTCCAGGGTAAGGTGGTTCCCGCTGATAAAGCCTTTGTCAAAAAACAAGGTCTTCATCATTTCTTCCGCATAGGCCCCCACGCAGGATAAAATCCGGTGACGGAAGTTGCCGCCGATCACGATGACGGAAATATCTTCCGCTTCCGAAAGCTCCATGGCGATATTGATGGCATTGGTACCCACCAGTATTTTCCGCTTGGAGCCGCTGCGTATCACCCGGGCAAGCTGTGTTGTGGTGGTGCCGCAGTCGAGAAAAACCGCATCTCCGTCACTGATACAGTCGTAAGCCGCATAAGCGATGGAAAGCTTTTCTGCCGTATGCTTCCATTCTTTTTCCTTGTGGGAAAATTCATTCAGGGATCCGTAAGCGCTTATGGCGCCTCCCCATGTCCTTTTCACCAGGCCTTCCTGTTCCATGGCTGCCAGAAGCTTCCTGACGGACACATCGGATATTTTGAAGGCTTCGCTTAGTTGGGATACGGTAACGGAAGACTGGGTATCGAGTATCTTGATGATGAATTCTTTCTTTTCCTGCGTTGTCATTTTAAAATCTCCCAAAACGAAACATTTAATGTGAAATTTAATTACGAATTTCGTAAATATTTGTTTTGATTCTAGCATCAATGAGTTTTGATGTCAATTATTTACAAATAATATATTAATTTCGTAAATAATTCATATAAATTGACTTCAAAAACTGTTAATAATTTCAATTGACTTACTAAAAAAGACCTTTTATACTACATTTATTGTTTTGAATATAAAGAAAAAAGAAAACATAAAGTTTCGAAATGAAATCAAACCTTATAAAAGGTTTCGTTTTAAATTGCTTTTGAAAAGGAGAAAGAAGATGAGTCCATATGCAACAAAGGTGCTTGCCTTTGACCTGGACGGAACCCTGACACAGCATAAGTCTCCCCTGTCACCGGAATACAGAGAGCTCCTTTGCCGGCTGGGAGAAAAATATACGCTGCTGATGGTGGGAGCCGGTTCCTGTGTCCGTATATTTAAACAAATGAGGCGTTTTCCTATTGAAATCATCGGCAATTACGGGATGCAGTATGCGGTTGTAAAAGAGGAGGCTTCCCATCCCCGGATTGTGTTGGAGAGGGATAACCGGGCGGAGGTGGACAAGGCGCTTGCTGTCAGAAGGGCGGATGAACTCCGCAGAGAGCTGGGATACACCTCTTATATGGGAGATACGATAGAGATTCATGAAAGCGGCATGCTCACTTTCCCCATATTGGGGACGGCAGCGCCTATCCAGGACAAGCTTTCCTATGATCCGGACCGCAGCAAGAGAAGAGCAGTTTATGACCGGGTGGTGGACAAGTTCCCTGAATATAAGGTATATGTGGGAGGTTCCTCATCCTTTGACATCGTTCCCCACCCTTATGCCAAGCTGTATGCGCTGGATTTGTTCTGCAGGGAGAGGGGGCTTTCTCATGAAGAAATATGGTATTTCGGGGATGATTACGGGATTGGAGGCAATGATGAGGATGTATTTTTATCGGATGTCCCTTTTCAGTGCATCGATGATTACCGCACCATCCCGGAATACTTAAAACAGTTTTTATAAAATAGGAGGACAGTATTATGATATGGAATCAGTCGGAAACAAATATCTGGGTGGCGGGGCACAGGGGGAATCCCGCGGAGTGTCCGGAAAACACGATGGCTTCTTTTCGGAATGCCATGGAGGCAGGCCTTGACATGATTGAACTGGATATACAGATGTCGAAGGACGGCGAGCTGGTTATCATGCATAACCTCACCGTGGATCAGACAACGGACGGCTCCGGGCCAATCCGGGAAATGACTCTTAAGGAAATCCGTTCTCTGGATGCCGGAAGTAAATTCAGCGGTGAATATCAGGGGGAAAGGGTTCCTCTGTTTGAGGAATTCCTTGAACTTACAAGGAAGTACCCGGATATGACGTATGATTTTGAATTGAAGGAATATCCGACAGAAGGGAATGAGAGCCGGGCATACGAAACCGCAGATCGGGTGATAAGCCTGATTGAAGAATACGGTTTAGGTGATAAATGTGTACTGAATGCCTTCAGCGCCGTGCTGCTGCAGTATATTCATGATAAATATGAAGGCCGTTATAAGCTGCATGGGTATTATCCCAAATCACTTCTGGGTGCATGGAAAGACAGGGATCCTTATGATATTTTATATTGCGCCTGTGTCTGCGAGGGTTTCACCAGGGAAAATTTCGGCCGATTGAAAGCGAAGGGTATAGATACTTGGGCCGGAACCCGGTTCAAAAACAGGGAGATGGCAGAGCTGGCCCGCAGCTGCGGCGTTACTTTGATTACCTGCGACAATCCACGGGAGGTCATGGGGATCCTGCGGGAGATGGGACTGCATAAATAGTGTGATAAAACAGAACAATTTATCTGGCAGCCGGATAGAAAACGCAGGAACAGGGAGGGCCTGCATAATCTTTCCGGTTGCACAGATCCTTTTTTTGATCTATAATTAAAATACTTTTAAAAAGTATTAAAAACTCTTAAAAAGGGAGGGCGACCTATGGCAAGTACGATTACTGTCAGGGATATGAATCAGGAAATTGTAAGAAGCTGTATGAAAGGGCTCGGCCCGGTGAGCAAGAGCAGCCTTGCCCGTAAAACCGGACTGAGTTTTCCAACGGTGAGCAAAACCGTAGATTTGTTATGTGAATCAGGAGAAGTGGAGGTGGCGGGGACGGAAGGTTCCAGCGGCGGAAGATGTGCGGCGCTCTACCGGCTCAATCCCATGTATGCGCTGTACCTTCTTCTGGCTGTGGAAAATGACAGTGTGCACTGGAAGCTGAAGGATCTGGAGGGAAACAGCCTGACTTCAGGAAGCACGGAAGGAGACGGGGAGGTGCTGGCGGTTCTGGAAAAAAAGGTGGAGAGCATCCGGCAGCTGTATCCCAGCATGAAAGGGATTGTTATCGGCGCGGCAGGCATGGTTTCCGGCGGGAAAATTCTTCTGTCGGGAGGGGAATGCCAGCTGGTGGGAATCGATCTTCAGGCGTATTTTTCCAACCGGTTCGGCCTCCCGGTTCGGGTGATCAATGATATGAATGCGGTAGCTGCCGGACGCTGGAGCTCGGACGGGCAGAAGGACAACTGCTGTGTCTGCGTTTACCTCGGCAAGAACGGCATGGGCGCCGGCATAGTCATTAATGGAAACGTATGGCAGGGAGCGAGTGATTTCGCAGGGGAGCTGAGCTTTCTTCCGGATATGCCGGGAAAACTCCGTCCCCAGGACAAAGACTTTGCCCCTTCCCGCATGCTGGACGCTTACCGTAAAATCATCCAGATATATGCCTCCATATTGAATCCCCAGCGTATCATCCTGTACCGCAATCCTTTCCTGGAGGGCGTTCTGGAAGAGCTTTACCAGGAATGCGAAAAAATCATCCCTGAGCACTCCATGCCTTTGCTGGTGATATCCGATGATTATGAAAAGGATTATGAAAAGGGACTTATGGTAATCGCCGGTTCCTTATAAAAAGAAAGGGTATAAATTTATGAAAAAACATATCATATTCGATGTGGACGGAACTCTGCTGGATTCGGAGGAAGCGGTTCTCCTGTCTTTCCAGGAAACCCTTTACCGGAAAACAGGAAAAAAAACAGATATCAGGGATTTGAAATATGCCCTGGGGATTCCCAGTGAAGCGGCCTTAAGGCAGTATGGCTTTCCTGAAGAAGAAATACCGGAAATCGTGGATTTCTGGGGGGACCTTACTCCTGATTACCGTAAATTTATCAAGGTTTTTCCCGGAATCAGGCCGCTTCTGGAAAAGCTCAAAGAAAACGGTGCCAGACTGGGCATAGTAACCTCCAGAAATGCGGAAGAATACAGACGGGACTTCCTTCCCTTTGGCCTGGAGGGCTATTTTGATACGGTTATCTGTGCGGATGATACCCTTATACACAAGCCTTACGGCGAACCGGTGAAGGAATATCTGCGCAGGGAAAATGCCCGTGCGGAGGATGCGGTTTTTATCGGCGACACCGTTTATGATATGGACTGCGCGGCGGACGCGGGAGTGGACGGTGCGCTGGCTCTCTGGGGCTGTGCCTCGCCTGCCCATATCAGGGCGGACTTTTACCTGTCCTGTCCTGAGGATGTATTTTCTTCCTTTATGCTGGAGCCAGATCCCCTGAAGGAGCATAAATGGCTGAAATGGGCGATGGAACTGCAGTTTATAGCCCAGGCGGGACTTACTTATTCCCGGGATCGTTTTGACAGGGAGCGTTTCCGCAGAATACAGGAAATTGCTGCGGAAATAGTGAGCTGCAATACTCCTATGGACTTTGAACAGATTGATGGACTGTTTGCCGGGGAAATGGGTTATCAGACTCCCAAGCTGGACAGCCGGGCGGCGATTATCCGGGACGGAAAAATCCTGCTGGTTCAGGAAATGGATGGCACGTGGGCCATGCCGGGAGGCTGGGTGGACATGGATCAGACAATAAAGGAGAATACAGTGAAGGAGGCGGGGGAAGAGGCCGGAATGCTTGTTGCTCCGGTGCGGCTGGTGGCAGTTCAGGATCGAAACAGGCATAATAAGCCTCCTTATGCATATAATATCTGCAAGGTATTTATTTTATGTGAACCGGTGGAAGGAGAATTTGAAAAAAATATAGAAACGCTGGGGAGGGAATGGTTTACCCTGGAAGAACTCCCTGTTCTGTCGGAAGATAAAACCACAAAGGAACAGATAGCCATGTGTTTTGAAGCAGCCGCTGACAAAGATTGGAAGGTTTTGTTCGATTGATATTTGTTGGTAATAAATGGTATAAACATATATGTTTTTAAGAATAAACACAATAAAATAAGCTCATATTTACGGGCAATTGGCTTTGACAAGACAATACACCTATGGTAAACTTATATGATAAAAAAGTGGGTAATTATGCCTAATCAGGATTACGGTAGAGGTGGCACCTTGGATAAATATGAGTACAAAATACGGGCAGAGGAAATCAAAACACTGATTTCCCAGAAGAAATATGTGGATGCGGCAAAGGTAGCGGATACAATTGACTGGACAAGGGTAAAAAGCGTGATGATGCTTTGTACCGTCAGTGATTTGTATAAGGTGAACAGAAGATTTGAGGATGCCAAGCTGCTGCTGGAAATGGCGAATGAGCGCCATCCGGCAGGGAGAATGATCATTTATTCCCTGTGTGACCTGTCAATCAAGATGGGGGAAGTCGTACAGGCAGTGGAATATTATAAGGATTTCACACAGATAGCTCCCAATGACAGCGGCAGATATGTCCTTCAGTACAAGCTGTATGAGGCCCAGGATGTGGGGCTTGAGGAACGGATAGCTGTGCTGGAGGAACTGAAAAAAAGGGATTACAGGGAAAAATGGGCGTATGAACTGGCCTATTTGTACCATCGTGTGGGACTTGCCACCAAATGTGTGGAGGAATGCGACGAGTTGATCCTCTGGTTTGGGGAAGGCAAATATGTCATGAAGGCCATGGAGCTGAAAATGCTGCATCAGCCTTTATCTCCTGCGCAGCAGCAGAAATATGAAGCATATATGATGCGCAAGCAGGGCCTTCGGGTGCCGGAGCCTGAAGATAAACAGGACAAGAATTCGGAAGGACGGAAAAAGGCCGAAGAGGATGATATCCATGTAAAGCCTATGGATGTCGGGAAGTATAATACCATAAACCTGCAGAAGGAACTGGCTAAAAGCATGGAGGAACTGATGCTTAACGGCCGTCAGCCTGCCGGGGATCCGGTATCTCTTCAGGAGTATCGGGATCAGATGGCCGGGCAGGAGAATTCCTATGCCGACCAGTCCTATGATATAGAGGCTGAGGATACCGGAGAAATGATTCCCCAGGAATATGATCCGGCCCAGTATGGGGAGGAAACCTATACTTATGAAGATTTGCCGGCCGCAGCAGAGCCGGAGTATCCGGAAGCGCAGATGCAGCCTGAAGCTGTCGCCGCGCCGCAGCCGGATTACTACGCTGTGCAGGAGGAACCTGCCGCAGCTGTACAGGAGCCCGTACAGGAAAGCTCAGAAAATCTGAATCCGGATCTCAGCAATTATCTTTCCCAGGAATATGACGGGCAGATAGGCCTGGTGGTGCCGGACGGGTACCAGGTGGAGAGACAGATCACCGGCCAGATGAACATTGAAGATATCATGAAAGAATGGGAAAAGATGAAGCTGGAAAATGAGGAGAAGCGCCGCAGGCAGCTGCAGCAGCGAGTCATGGAACAGACGGATTCTCTTTTCCGCGATTTTGATAAAACTGCCAGAAAAGGCGTTCTGGAGCGTCTTCAGAAGGAAGAAAGGATTCCTGTGGAACGCAGGCGTCCTCCTGAAAATAACGTGATTTCCGCTCATACCAAAATCTGGGCGGCTGAAGAAGTGGAAAATGCCATGAAACGGACCGAGGGAGCGGCTGCGGCAGTGACGGCCGCTGCCGTGGTCTCCGCGGCAGCCGGGGCTGTTCCGGAGGCGGGAATGAAGGAATTATCAGGAAATGCCGGAAGGACAGCGGAGGAAGCAGCGCAGCCTGTACCGGCGCCCGCAGTTTCTCAGCCCGTACCGGCAGTTCCGGAAGCAGAGCCGGTGTATGAGGAGCCTTCCGTGCCTGAACCGGTTCCTGCCGTAAGCCGGACGGCGGATCCGATACCTGAAGAGGAACCGGAAGACAGACAGCCTGCTTACATAGAAGAGCCGGTGGATGCCGCATATGAACCGGAACCGGAGATGGATGAAGACGCCGGGCCGGAACCGGAAGAAGACCTGGAAAACACACAGGAAATGAATGCCCGCCTGGAGGAGGAACGCCTGGAAAAGGAAATCCGTTCCATGAGCAGGGAAGAAAAGCAGCTGTTCGCTTCTTTTGTACCCACCAGGGGTGCTATGAAGAAGCTGGTCCGTGCGCTTGACCAGCTGAGCCTTGCCGCGTATACAGGCAATCTGATCATCACGGGGGATCCGGGTTCGGACACTCTGAACTTAGCCAAAAACATCGTTAAGGATGTACGCGCCAAGGATCATAATTTTTCCGGAAAACTTGCCAAAATTGAAGGCGATGCATTCAATAAAAAAGACGCCGGCGAGCTGGTTGTTAAACTGGCGGGCGGCGCACTTGTCATTGATAATGCAGGAGAGATAGACGATGAGGGGGCGGGAAGGCTTATGGATGCCCTGAATCAGGAGCAGACAGGCATCCTGGTGATACTCATCGATACAAAGAGAAATATAAAGAAACTGATTTCCGCCAATCCGGAAATGGAGTCCTTCTTTAATGCCAGGTTTGACATCGAGGCGTTGGATAACGGTACGCTTGTAGCCTATGGCTGTCAGTACGCGAAGATGCAGGAATATGCCATCGATGAACTGGGCAGGCTTGCCCTTCATACCCGCATTGAAGATATGCAGACCAGCGATCATATCGTTACGGTCAATGATGTCAGGGATATTGTGGATGAAGCCATTGACCATGCCAATCGTAAAACGCCCAAGCATTTTATGGATGTCCTCCTTGCAAAGCGTTATGATGATGACGATATGATTATTCTGCATGAAGGGGATTTCATATAGATATAATCCAGGCCGCTTCTGGCGGCGGAAGAGAGGTAAAAATGGCAGGTGTAGCAAAAACAAAAAAGGCGGAGAAGGTCTTTATCTCCGAAGCCGACGAGTATCTGTTTGCACAGGGGACGCATTATGATATTTACAAAAAACTGGGGGCGCATCCGTCTGTGGAGAATGGAAAGAAAGGAATGTTTTTTGCAGTTTGGGCGCCTCATGCCGAACAGGTACATGTTTTCGGTACATTCAACGAATGGGAGGAAAACCAGTACCCCATGAAAAAAAAGGGGCCGGGCGGAATTTATGAGCTTTTTATCCCGGGGGTAAAAACGGGGGAAATGTACAAGTTTCTGATTACAACCCCGGACGGGCGTAAGCTTTATAAGGCGGATCCTTTTGCCAATTATGCGGAAAAAAGGCCCGGAACGGCCTCCATTACTACGGATATCTCCCATTTGAAATGGAGCGATTCCGCCTGGTTGGAGGAACGGGACGGTAAAGATATGAATAAGGAGCCCATGGCAATTTATGAATGCCATATCGGTTCCTGGATGAAGCATCCCTGTAAGGATGAGGATGGTTTTTATAATTACAGGGAGTTTGCGGACAGGCTTGTTGCCTATCTGAAGGATTTAAAATTCACCCATGTGGAGCTTATGGGGATTGCGGAGCATCCTTTCGACGGTTCCTGGGGATATCAGGTGACCGGCTATTATGCGCCCACCTCCCGTTATGGGACGGCAGAGGACTTTGCCTATCTGGTAAATACCCTCCATCGCAGCAAAATAGGCGTTATTCTGGATTGGGTTCCCGCCCATTTCCCCAAAGACGCCCATGGCCTGGCTGAATTCGACGGGGAGGCATTGTTTGAGCATCCCGATCCCAGGCTGGGAGAGCATCCTGACTGGGGGACCAAGATTTTTAATTACGGAAAGAATGAAGTGAAGAATTTCCTGATTGCCAACGCTCTTTTCTGGATTAAGGAGTTCCATATCGACGGGCTGCGCGTGGATGCGGTTGCCTCCATGCTTTATCTGGATTACGGCAAAAAGGACGGGGAATGGGTTCCCAATAAATTCGGCAGCAATAAGAATCTGGAAGCCATAGAATTTTTCAAGCATTTTAATTCCGTGATCAGGGGAACCTTCCCCGGGGTAATGACAATCGCGGAGGAATCAACAGCCTGGCCGATGGTGACGGGGCCTATTGATAAAGGCGGCCTGGACTTCAGCTTTAAGTGGAATATGGGCTGGATGCATGATTTCTGTGAATATATGAAGCTGGATCCCTATTTCCGTAAAAACAATCATTATTCCATGACCTTTGCCATGAGCTACAACAGCGCTGAAAATTATATTCTGCCTCTGTCCCATGATGAGGTGGTGCATCTGAAATGCTCGATGGTCAATAAAATGCCCGGCCTGCGGGCGGATAAATACGCTAACCTGAGGGCCGGATATGCTTATATGTTCGGTCATGAGGGCAAAAAACTGCTGTTTATGGGACAGGAATTTGCCCAGGAAAGGGAATGGAGCGAGGAAAGGGAGCTTGACTGGTACATGCTTCAGGACGAGCTCAACAGCGGTATGCTGGAATATGTAAAGTTCCTGCTGAATATGTATCGTAAATATCCCTGTCTCCATGAAATTGACAATGACTGGAACGGGTTTGAATGGGTAAATGCAGATGATGCGGAACGCAGTACCTACAGCTTTATCCGGAAAGCCTCCGATGGAAAAAATAATCTTCTCTTCGTGCTGAACATGACTCCGGTGGAGAGAAAGGATTACTGCGTCGGCGTACCCAGGCGGAAAAATTACAGGCTGGTTCTGAACAGTGACGATAAACAGTTTGGAGGAAACGGAGCGGAAATCCCGGCATCCATCCGGGCCACATCAGAACCCTGTGACTATAAGCCTTATCGGATTACCTTTGATCTTCCTGCTTCAAGCGCATTGGTATTTGTATTCTGACATGAATAAAAAGCACGGCTTTCCGGGAAAGGACAGCTGTGCTTTTATGTTTAGAGGATTGTACAGGCCTGGCGGAGGGCATACTATTATCAAACCGCTGCCGGACAGTCCATTTTTATCCGGAAACCGCCTGTTCTGAGGCCTTGAGGCTGGCGGCCTTCTGCAGAAGGTATTTGTATCTTTTCATGACTGCGTTCTGCTCATATATATAACAGTCAATCAGGTCGGGATCTGTGACATAATCAAAACCTGCATAGGCGTTCTCCAATTCACATTTTGTCTTCTGTATATCCAACATCAGACTTTCCTGATAAGTAAGGGGCTTGTCCTCTTTGTTCACGCTGCCCTGGCTGAAATGGAATTTCATGAATCATCCTCCTTTGCCTGATTTTGCCAAATGAATACTTTGTAAATAAGTATATACAGGAAAAAGGAAAAATATGCATGTTATATTTTTTATTTTTTTACATATTGTGTAGAAAGGACAGACCGATTTGTCCGGCGTGTGCAGAAAAAGAAAAACGCCTGTCGAAACAAGTCGGGAACGGAGGACGGATGGATAATATGAACGGAATTTTAATGATAGGCATTAGTTTCGCTCTGATTTTACTCATTGCAGCCATGCGGAGCAGGACGGATCTGCTGATTAATTTTATCATGCGGGCGGTGCTGGGAACCCTGGCTATCTACTTTATTAATATGTTCCTGGGTTCTCAGGGATTTTCCTGGCATGTGGGTATCGGGCCGCTCAGTATCGTGGTATCGGGATTCCTGGGGCTGCCGGGGATTGGGCTGCTGTATGGAATCAATATCTGCTCTATGCTGTGAAGGGCGGCGGGTCCAGTCCTGTGTCCGCGCTGGCTGGCGCTTGCCTCCCGGAAGAAACAGAAGGCGGCCCTGTCCCGGACAGATATCCTGTCAGCAGGTGCTGATATACCGGACATTCCGATGAGCCCAGGGCATCCGATGCGGCAGGTGGGGCTGCCGCGTCGGATTGGTCTCATCTTCATGGTATATAAAGCACCTGCTGACAGGATATCTGTCCGGGCAGGGCCGCCTTCTGTTTCTTCCGGGAGGCAAGCGCGGTCAGCGCGGACACAGGACTGGACCCTGGGGGTATTGGGGAATTAGAAGCTTTGGGATGGAGGAATTGGGGTTATAGGCGGTTGTTGATGATGTGTTTCATGGTGATGGTGGTGCCTCTTTTTTGGGGGTCGGAGATTATGGTCATGCTGCATTTTCGGCCGTAGACGAGTTTTAGGCGTTGGTTGACGTTGGAGACACCTACTTTTTCGTTGCGGTCTATTTTGTCTGAGGAGAGGATGGCGTTCAGGGACTGGAGGTCGGATTCGGTGATGCCGCAGCCGTTGTCGGAAACTTCGTATACAAGGAAGTCGTCCTGGATGCGGCAGCGGATGGAAATTTCCCATGGGGGTTCCTGGCCGCTGAAGCCGTGGACGATGGAGTTTTCTACGAGGGGCTGGAGGATGAGCTTGATGGTGCGGCAGTCGAGGCATTCGGGTGAGACATCTACGGTAATGGTGAGTTGTGATTTGTAGCGGGCCTGCTGGATGTTGAGGTACATCTGGGTGGTTTCCAGTTCGTCTGCGACGGAAACGATGTAGTTTTCGGTGTCGTATGCGGTGCGGACGAGGGAAGAGAGCTGGTGGATCAGGTAGGTGGCCATGTTGTCGCCTTTGATTTCCCGGATGATGCTGAGGGAAATGAGCTGGAGGGTGTTGAAGAGGAAATGAGGGTTGATCTGGGCCTGGAGGGCGGCGATCTGGGCGTTCTTCAGCAGGAACATTTTTTCGCTCAATTCGTTGGTGATGGATTCGTTTTTTTGGGAAATATCGGAGATGGAATTGGCGATGTAAAAAAATTCGTTGAGCAGGCCGTCATTTTTGTTCAGGATATCGGGTTTTTCCAGTATTTTCATCACGTCCGCCACGGATCGGTATTGGCGGTAGGAGAAAAAGAGGGCGAGGAGTATGGAGGAAACAAAAATGACGATGCCGCTGCTTAAGAGGAGTACATTGACGAATTTGTAGTTTTCCTGGATGCTGTCTTTCAGGATATAGGACATGATTAGGAGGCGGGACTGGGTGCTTTTGGCAACGGCTATGATGTAGTCATCGTAGATGATGGAGTTTCCCTCCACATTGGTGGCGGAGCGGAAGGCGGCATAGGTGTCTTTTTTCTCAAACATCTGGGTGTTGATTAAGTCCGGATTGTCACAGTAGAGGATGAGGCCGATATCGCTGACGACAAAGATCTGATCAGGGCGGCTGACAAAGGAATCCTGGATGATGGATACGAACTTCTGGTAGTTCATTTCCGTACAGTACAGACCTTTGAGCTTATTGTTTTCGTAGATTTCGTTGCATATGTAGAGTTTGGTAAAGCGGCCGGTTTCGTCTGTGCGGGGGAACATGATAAAGGGCAGCTTGGTGCTGCGGTAGGTACGGTACCATTCATAGAGGTTGTCGGTGCCAAGGTGTTTGGTTTCCCGGGAGGAAACGCAGGTCTCATTTGCAAAGCTGTAAATAAAAATTTCTTCAGGGAGAGAGGAATCCTGCAGGAGTGTGCGGATAAACTCTCTTGTTTTTGTTTCTGTCCCGGAATTCTGTATGGGAGAGTGGAGAAAATCCCGTACATCCTGGGAGTTCCTGGCAAGCTCATAACCGGTGTGGAAATCTTCGGTAAGGCTTTCGAAGATATTTTTTGACTGCAGGGCGTTAATTGTGGCTTGTTTGGAAAGCTCCTGGGGGAGGACATATTTGTAGTAGGGAAATATGACAAAGAAAAACGGGATGAAGATGAGCAGGATTGTGGTCATAGAACTGACCACATAGCGGAAAAAAACGCTCTTTTTCCCATATTTCTTTATGATTGTCCATACACTGTCTTTCTTCATCGACGTTCCCCCGCGGTTTTCAAGACAGCCGGTCCCGGCTGTCGGTAATCTTATATTTTTTCAGAACTGTTCTGTATTTCATAATTATTCCCTTTCATTGTATTCGTATTTCTTTTAACCCACAAGCGGAAAAACCCCTTTTCCTGCTTATGGGTTAAAGTGGTACAAAATGACATGCTGAATGTAAAGAATGTTATATTGGATAAAAAAATAAAGAAGGATATAGTAAATGTATCAAATATGTACAAAACCTAAAGGGGGATTTGCTATGAATGCGATCAAAAAGATGGAAAAGCAAAGCGGCTTCCGTCTGTTCCTGTTAATACTGCCTCTGCTTATGTTGGTTTTTGTGTTTTCCTATATGCCTTTGTATGGCTGGATTTATGCATTCTTCAATTATAAGCCCGGGAAGGCGCTCTTTGCCTGTGAGTTCGTGGGGCTGGATAATTTTAAAATGATGTTCGCCGATTCCTATGCGGTAAAAAATATTGTGCGTGTCATGAAAAACACGTTCGGCATGAGCTTCCTGGGAATCCTGACCTCTGTCCTGCCTATGGGGTTTGCCATTCTTCTGTCGGAGATTAAGAATAAGCCGTTCCGGAAATTTGTGCAGACGTCGGTGACGATTCCTAATTTTATCAGCTGGGTTCTGGTATATTCCATCGCTTATGTCATGTTTTCTGTCAATGACGGTTTTGTGAACCGGATGCTGGTAAGCATGGGAATCCTGGATCAGGGAGTGAACTTTCTGGCGTCACCCAATCATGTGTGGCTGACCATGACGGCCTGGGGGCTGTGGAAGGGGCTTGGATGGAATGCCATCATGTACATAGCTGCGCTGACCAGTATTGATGATGAGCTTTATGAAGCGGCCAAAATTGATGGTGCAGGCAGGTTCCAGCTGATACGGCATATTACGGTACCGGGACTTCTTCCCACCTTTTTTGTCCTGCTGATTCTTTCTATTGCCAACCTGCTGAATAATGGCATGGAACAGTATTATATTTTCCAGAATGCCATGAATAAGGAATCCATTGAGGTATTGGATCTGTATGTGTATAACCAGGGTATGGTGGGATATAATTATTCCTTTTCCACCGCTGTGAGTATGCTGAAATCGGTTGTGAGTATCGTGCTGCTTTTCTTTGCCAATACCACATCCAGGCTGGTGAGAGGGGAATCCGTATTTTAAACGGGAGGAAAATGAGAATGAAGAAAAAAAGACATGCAGGGCTCGGGGAAATAGCATTCAGCGCCGGAAATTATCTGCTGATGCTTGTTTTTACGCTTTTATGTATTTTCCCTTTTTATTATCTGTTTATCAATACCATCAGTGACAATACGCTGGTGAGCAAAGGGCTGATAACCTTTTTCCCGAAAGGGATCCATTTTGCCAACTATAAAAAAATATTTGAGATCCGGGGGCTTGTCAATTCCCTGATGATATCTGTGGCAAGGACGGTGCTGGGAACCTTTCTCACATTGTTCGGAACGACTTTTCTGGGATATGCCTTCAGCAGAAAAGAGCTGTGGCACAGGACCTGGTGTTACCGGTTTGTTATTGTCACCATGTATTTTAACGCAGGGATCATTCCCTGGTATATCAACATGAAAAACCTGGGGCTGACCAATAATTTCCTTGCTTATATTATTCCGGGCATCGTATCTCCGTTTTCTTTAGTGCTGTTTAAAACCTATGTGGAAAGCATCCCGCCATCCCTGGAGGAATCGGCCCAGCTGGACGGAGCGGGATATATGAAACGGTATTTCCATCTGATTATACCGCTGTGCAAGCCGATTATAGCCACACTGGCCGTATTTTCTGCGGTGGGGCAGTGGAACTCTTTTACGGACACTTTGTTTTTGATGACGGATACCAAGCTGTATTCCCTTCAGTATACGCTGAGCCAGTACCTGAATGAATCCAATGCGCTGGCGGAATCCCTGAGGCAGGCGGCTTCTGACGGGATGCAGGTGAATTTGTCCGCGGTGCTTACGCCGACGTCGGTAAAGATGACGGTTTCCATGGTGGCGGTAATTCCTATTTTGCTGGTTTATCCATTTTTCCAGAGATACTTTGTGAACGGTATTATGATTGGCGCTGTGAAGGGATGATCCTGCAGTGCAAAATACCTGACACAATGATATTATATAATTATTCCAGGAGGGATTTCAATGAAAAAGAGAAACAAAAGGATTGCAGCGATGCTTCTTTCCGGGCTTATGACCTTGAGCCTGACGGCCTGCGGGCAGAACGCCCCGGCACAGAGTACGGATGCAGGGACGGGGGAAAGCGCCGCTGCTGCAGAAAACGTGGAACTGGACGTGCTCAGCATGCCCACAAATACTTCCGGTCTGGCAGAAGGCTGGTGGGCGGAGGAGGTGGCAGATGCCGTAGGCGTTTCCATCAATATGATTCCCTGCGGGGATCAGGCGGAGCAGAAGCTCCAGGCGCTGATGGCCAGCGGCGAGCTGCCGGATATCGTGGTATTTAAGGACTATAAGCAGATGCAGAATGCGGTGGACGGGGATATGCTGCTGGCGTATGATGACTATAAGGAGCTGCTTCCGGATCTGTATGCCAATGCGGGGACCTCTCTGCAGTATTGCGCGGATATCATGAAGGACAGCGACGGAAAATCCTACGGAGTGGGAATGAAGATCAAAACTGATCTGGAAACAAAGGGAACCTTCGGGCCTTTTATCCGTTACGATCTCTATAAAGAAATCGGGGCGCCGGAAATTAAGAATCTGGATGATTTCCTGACTGTGCTGAAGCAGATGCAGGATCTTACCCCGCAGAATGAAGACGGACAGAATGTATATGCCATTTCCCTTTTCAAGGACTGGGATCGTTCTTATATGACCATGGGTATGTTTGCAACCAAAATGATGGGAATCACCATGCCGGATGAAGGAAGCCTTGCGGAGATCCATTATGATTCCGGTGAACCCGTCCTTACCTCCATACTCAGCGAGGACAGCGGTTACATGCAGTTTGTGCGTTTTGCTTATGAGGCAAATCAGATGGGTATTCTGGATCCGGACTCAGCAACCCAGCGTTTTGAGGATGTGGTGCAGAAGGTGACAGACGGAAGGGTTCTGTTCATGCTGGATTCCTGGGGGACCAGTGATTTCAGCACTATGGAAAAGCAGAATAACGGCGTGGGCTTCATGCCTGTGCAGCCTACCGGCTATAAACGTCTTGTAAATGCCCTGCAGCCCATGGGTTCCTCCTGGGTGATGTCCGTGAGCAAGTCGGCCAGGAACCCGGAAAAAGCCATGGAATTTATCAACTGGTATTATTCCTATGAGGGAGCAAGGATTTCCCAGAATGGCCCCAGGGATGTGATTTGGAAAATGGATGAATCCAATAAGCCGGTGCTGACAGAAAAGTACTATGAAATCAATAATAATCCGGAAGCGGAATTCTCGGGCGGTAAGACGTTCGTACAGGGCAGATGCCAGATTCCCCAGGCATTCTGGCTTTCCAGTGTGGATCCTGCCTGCGGTGCGGCAGTTTCCAGCACCTATTGGGAGAAGCCTTCCTATGCGCCTGAGGATACGGCTCTGGTAAAGGAATGGCAGGCTGACTATGGCGCGGAAGATATGATAAGCTATCTGATGGCTGATGAGAGCCGTATCCAGATCGAGCCGGTAAGCAGCTATCCCACTTATACGGATGAAATGGAACAGCTGTCCGGGCGTCTGGGGGATATCGTTAAAACCGGATCCTGGAAAATGGTATTCGCAAAGGATGATGCGGAATATGAACAGCTGAAAAATCAGATGATTGCCGATGCTCAGGAGGTTGGCATTGACCGTTTCGTGGAGCTGTACGGGGCGGAGTATGAGAAGTGTCTGGCCGATGCGGAGAAATATGCGCAGAAATAAGAGAAATAAGGGGGTTTGAGAGGGGTATGTATTCATTTCTTTTTGTGGATGATGAGAATCTGATGAGGGAATTTTTTGCAGAAGTGGTTGATTTTAAGGAGTATGGCTTTGAGCTGGCAGGCATGTTTGCCACAGCGGAATCTGCCTTGTCCTTTCTTGCCGGCCATCCGGAGATAAAGGCGGTAATTACCGATATTAAGATGGGAAGCATGTCCGGGATCGATTTCTGTGAAAAGGTGAGAGAATTCAATCAGGATATCCTTCTGGTGGTTCTGTCCGGCTATAAAGAATTTGAATATGCCCAGCGGGCGCTGCGCTGTAATGTGTTCGACTACCTGCTCAAGCCTACTCTTTATGAAGATATTGATATGCTGTTTAAACGAATGAAAAAACAGCTGGACGCTAAGGAAGAATTAAAAAAGGAGGGGCCGTCCGACGGCCCCGTTCTTGATTATCAGTATGAAAGCATGATCGGGCGGATCAAAAAATACATAGATGAAAATTATGACAAGGATATCAGCCTGGACAGCGTGGCCCAATATGTGGCCATGAATCCTTCTTACCTCAGCCGTTTTTTCAAACAGCATACAAAATGTAATTTCCTGGATTATGTGTCCAGAGTACGGGTGGATAAGGCTATCGCCTGCCTTGCGGATCCTACCATACGGGTAGGTGAGATTTGCGAGCTGGTGGGCTATCGGACCCCGCAGCATTTTTATAAAATTTTTAAACAGTATACCGGCTGTACGCCGTCAGAATACAGAATTAATGTCCTGGGAGGAACGGAGGAGCCCTGATGAATAAATTAACAGTTCATATTATTTCCCATTCCCATTGGGATCGGGAATGGTATATGCCCCTGGAAAAACATAAACTGAAGCTGGTGGATCTGATAAATGATAATCTGGAAATGTTATCGGAAAATCCGGAGTACCGCAGCTTCCACCTGGACGGACAGACCATTGTCCTGGATGATTATCTGGAAATCTGTCCCGAAAAGAAGAAAGAAATAAAGAGGCTGGTTGAGGAAGGCAGACTGGTGACCGGCCCCTGGTATGTGCTGCAGGATGAATTCCTGACAAGCGGGGAAGCCAATATCCGCAATCTGCTGACCGGCTGCCGGGAGGCGGAGGAATATGGAAAAAACTGCAGAGTGGGGTATTTTCCGGATGCCTTCGGAAATGTGGGGCAGATGCCTCAGATTTTAAAACAGGCCGGTATGGAAGCGGTGGTTTTCGGCAGGGGAGTGAAGCCTGTTGGTTTTAACAATGAGGCAGGACCCGGCGAATACGAATCCGCTTATTCGGAGATGTACTGGGAGGCCCCTGACGGAAGCCGGCTTCTCGGCATCCTGTTTGCCAACTGGTACAACAATGGCATGGAAATCCCCGTGGAGGAGGAAGAGGCCCGCAAATTCTGGGAGGAAAAGCTGAAAAGTGCTTTGCGATATGCTTCCACCAAAGAACTGCTGTTCATGAACGGATGTGATCACCAGCCGGTGCAGAAGAACCTGCCTCAGGCTATAGAGACAGCCAGAAGGCTGTATCCAGATATTACATTTATCCATTCCAATTTTCCAGACTATATTGCCCGGATAAAAGAAGAGGCTGAGGATAAGCTTTCCTGTGTGAAGGGTGAGCTGACAAGCCAGGATACGGATGGATGGACCACACTGGTTAATACCTGTTCTGCCAGAATCTATATGAAGCAGAAGAACCGGGAGGCGGAGGCTCTTCTGGAAAAAACGGCGGAACCGTTATGCACTATGGCGGCAGTCCTGGGCGGGGAGGGGTACCGCTATCCGGAGAAGAAGCTGCAGTATGCATGGAAAATCCTGATGCAGAATCATCCCCATGACAGTATCTGCGGGTGCAGCGTGGATGAAGTCAATGAAGAAATGGGAATCCGTTTCCGGCGCAGTATGCAGGCGGCGGAGGTACTAATACGCGAAGCGGCGGAGCATTTGGCAGGGAATATAGATGCTTCCGGGTTGATGAGGCAGTACGGCGTCTGCCATCCGTTTGTGGTTTTTAACACTGCGGGATGGAAACGGACCGGCATTGTCACCGCGCAGATTGACGTGGACAGAGATTATAGGGCGAACCTCACGGAAGCTCATGATCATATGCAGAGCCTGAGCCTTCCGCCCTTTTTCCTGGTGGACCATAAAGGGGAAAGGATTCCCTGCAGGATGCAAGATTTGGGGGCCGTATTTGATTATGAGCTTCCCGGAGACAGCTTCCGCAGGCCCTTTATGGCGAGAAGGATACAGGCTGTCTTTGAAGCGGAGGAGATTCCCTGTGAGGGCTATAAGGTCTTTGCGCTTGTCCCTGGAGAAGAGGGGGAGTGTAAGACGGAGGAAGAACGTCTGGTTACAGGAGAATGCCGGATGGAAAATGCCCATATCCGCGTGGTTATCCAAAAGGACGGGACGCTGGAGGTTACGGATAAGCACAACGGAAACAGTTACCGGAATCTCTGTTATTTTGAAGATACGCTGGATGCGGGAAATGAGTATATTTATTTTTGCCCGGAGGGAAACAAACCCGTGCTGTCAAAGGGCAAAGAGGCAGAAATCCGGTTAGCGGAAGAGACGGACTTCCGGGCGGTATATGAGATCCGGCAAAAGCTGTTGATTCCTGCTTCTGCGGATGAAAGGCTGGAGCAGGAACAAAAACGGATGGTGGACTTCCGGGAAAGAAAAGCGGGAAGAAGCAGAGAAGTAAGGGAGATGGAGCTCTGTACTTTCGTTACGCTCACAAGACTTGGAAGAAAGGTGGAAATCCGCACGGAATTCGAAAATACGGCAAAGGACCATCGTCTGCGGGTTATCATTCCCACCGGGATAGAAAAGGAATTCCATTATGCCGATTCGGTATTTGAGGTGGTAAAGCGCCCCAACCGGCACAGGGCGGGCTGGAAAAACCCCAGCGGCTGTGAGCATCAGCAGTATGTGTCGGCTGTCTGTGATGAAAAAGGTGGAATTGCCGTGGCTAATAAGGGGCTGTATGAATATGAGGTCCTTCCGGCGCAGGAGAACGCCCTTGCAGTAACTTTGCTTCGATCGGTGGGAGAGATGGGGGACTGGGGAGTATTTCCCACGCCGGAAGCCCAATGTCCGGGAAAACAGAGTGCGGAATACGAATTGATTTTTTTCGATGGAGATTTTCCGGATTCCGGTGCATATGAAGAGGCGAGTATGTTCCAGGCACCCTGGATCACCGCTGCGCTTCCCCCTGCCGGGGAAAAAGGAGAAAAGCGGCTTCCATCCTGTGAAAGCTTTCTGGAGTGGGAAGGTAAAGGGATCTATCTGTCCGGGCTGAAAAAGAAGGATGGGGATAAGGATATTATGGTTCGTTTCTTCAACGGGACGGAAGAAGAAAGGGAGCTGTGTCTGAAACCGGCGGCAGCATTTGGAAAATGCCGGAAAAGCAATGTGCTGGAGCAGGAGGGAACCGTATTGGAGGAGAAGGAAGGGGTATACCGTCTCATGGTAAAGCCCTGTGAGATCATAACAATAGGTATGAAGGAGTAGTTATGGATAATTATAAGAACCCCTCTCTTCCTGTGGAAGAAAGGGTAAAGGATCTGCTGTCCCGCATGACGCTGGAAGAGAAGGCCGCCCAGATGGATATGATAAGGGGAGTGGAGCTGGCGGAGAAGGTGCATAAGGCCCATTTCTGCGCAGTGGATGAAAACTCCGGATTTCAATGGGATAAAGTGCGGGAGAGCTGCGGGGAAAGGGGGATGGGCTTCGTACATGACGTTTATTCCGTTCCCGCTGTGCTGAACAGGCTGCAGAAATATATGGTAGAGGAAACCCGTCTGGGAATTCCCTGTATTTTTACCGGAGAGGCCCTTCATGGGCTTTCTTATCCGGGCGCCACGGTATTCCCGATGCCCATTAACCTGGGCGCAGCTTTTGACCCCGGACTGACACAGGAGGTGGGCGCGGCTATTGCTGCGGAAACAAGAAGCCTGGGGATTCATGAAATCCTTGCCCCCAACCTGGATCTCGCAAGAGAGCCCCGTTGGGGAAGGGTGGAAGAAACCTTCGGAGAGGATACCTATCTGTCCTCCTGTATGGCGTATGCTATCGTCACAGGAGAGCAGGGAGGGGATATCAGCCGTCCGGATAAGGTGGCGGCGGAGCCTAAGCATTACTGCGTACATGGAATACCGGAAGGAGGAACCAACTGCTCGCCGGCCAGGGTGGGCAGGAGGGAAATCGAAACGGATTATCTCCCGGTCTTCGAAGCAGGGGTGAAAAAGGCCGGTGCATATAATGCCATGGCATCCTATAACTGTATTGACGGAGAAGCCGTGATTTGCTCCAGGCGTTATCTGCGCCGGATACTGAAGGAGCGTTATGGGCTCAAGGGATACGTCCGTGCAGATTTCGGCGCGGTGAACCGGCTGAAAACCTCCCATCATATGACTGCGGATTCCAAAGAAAGCATCCGTATGGCAGTGGACGGCGGGCTGGATGTCCAGGGCTTTGACTTCTCCAATTCTTTCTGGGAAAAAAGTCTGGTAAGCCTTGTAGAGGAAGGAAAGCTGGAGGAATCCGTTATGGATGAAGCGGTTTCCCGTGTCCTGCGTGTGAAATTTGAACTGGGCCTGTTTGAGAATCCTTATACAGAGGAAACACATTATAAAGATGTGGTACGCTGTGAAAAACACAGAATGCTCAGCCTTCGGGCTGCCAGAGAATCTATGGTCCTGCTGCAGAACAAAGGCGGCCTGCTTCCGCTCAGGGGAGTAAAATCCATAGCGCTGCTGGGCCCCAGTTCAGGACATCATCGGATCGGAAGCTATTCTTCGGTGCCTTATGGTTACAAGGTACCCTCTTTATATGAGGAACTGAAAAAAGCGGCGGGGGATGACATAGTAATACGGCAGTGTGACGGCTGCGGAATATCGGATCGGGATATCAGCCTGGTGCCTGAATCCTGGTACGAAGACGGCGTGGAGCTTACATTTTTTAACAATGACCATTTCGAAGGGGAGCCGGCAGGAACCAACAGGATGGAGTACATTAATTTCAACTGGATCCTGGCAAAGCCTCACCGTGATTTGGAATTTACCGGTTATTCCGTAAAAATGAAATGCATGCTGCATGTGGACACCCATGTATTTACCGAAGCAGATGAAATAAAGGGCAGGCTTGTGTTTACAACCGGAGACAGTGTAAGAGTCATGGTTGACGGGAAGTGTGTGATTGACAGCTTCGGGGATCATAAGCAGAAGCTGCCGGGCTGTGAATTCCTGTTTGTCAACGGCGCTGTCCATGAGGTGGAAATTGAATATGTCTGCGATGTAAACGGCAATGACCTGACCCTGAGCATGGATTTTCATGATTCTTCTCTGGAAAAAGCGGTTGCTCTGGCCGAAGAATGTGATATGACAATCCTGGTCTGCGGGGATGATAAGGTGACCAGCGGAGAAGGCATGGACCGGTGCGATCTGAAGCTTTACGGGAAACAGAAGGAGCTGGTGGAAAGAGTGGGCGCTCTGGGAAAACCTTCCGTATTGGTACTGGAAAACGGAAAACCGGTGGATCTGCGGGATGAAACGGAAAGCATGGATGCCATACTGGTGGCCTGGTTCGGCGGGGAATTGGGTGCAAAAGCCATCGCGGAAGCGCTTTTCGGGAAAATAAATCCTTCCGGAAGGCTGCCTATTTCCTTTCCTAAAAGTGTGGGCCATATTCCCTGCTATTATTCCCGGCTGCCGGGAGGGAGCCGGGAATACCTGGAAGGAAATATCAATGCGCTGTTCCCCTTTGGTTTCGGACTGAGCTATACGGAATTTACTTACCGGGATCTGGTGATTGAAAAGAGAGAAGAGAAATATTCCTATCGGGCAGCAGTAAAGGTACGTAATGCCGGAGAACGCTTTGGGACGGAAGTGGTACAGCTATATATAAATGACCTGCTTAGCAGCGTGGTAAGGCCGGACAGACTGCTGAAGGGTTTCTGCCGGGTGGATTTGGAACCAGGGGAAGAAAAAGAAGTGGAATTCCTGCTGGACTTCGATTCCTTTAAGCTGCTGAATCTGGATATGGAATGGGTGGCGGAGCCCGGCGAATTTGAGATAATTATCGGCAGCAGCAGCGCCGATACCGGACTTTCCCGGATCATCACGGTGGAAGAATGAAATAAGGCGTAAAATACGGGTTTTGCCGGATATTCCGGCAAAGCCCGTATTTATTGTGCGGGAAATGTTTGATTGCAGCTATCGGACGGGATATGGTATAATAATTTTGTTTATTTGAAAATTGTATGATTCAGGCCGACACTTTCGCCGGAAGAAGAGGTGACAGGTATTGAATAAGAAATATATTAAATTAGTTGCGATAGATATCGCTATTGCCATAATCGTAGTGATTCTGTATTCGCCGGGGCTTCTTGCGCTGCGGGTTACGGACGAAAGTATTTTCAGGGCCGGGATGTCCATTCTGGCAGGGCTGGGACTGCTTTGCATTTTCTTCAGCGTGAATATCCGCATGCTGCGGGATCCCAAACCCATACATATTGCGCCTGATGAAGTTTATGATTTGGATGAGGCCAGGAAAATCCTGAGAAGCCATATGGACAGCAGGATGTTCGGCAGTATTGCCAAAACCGCGTCGGGACAGCTGGATCGGGTACAGAAATGCCGGAACCGGATTAATGAAATTATCGGACGGAAATTTACGGAAGGCTCCATGAGCTGGGATAAATTTCAAAGCATTGTTGCAAATGCGGAGGAATCGGCAATAAAAAATGTGGTTGCCATGTCCGGAAGAATGAGCATTTTTGATGAAGAAGAATATGAACGTCTGAAACATTATAAAGAGGATGATATTCCGGATGATATCCAGGAGGAGCAGCTGAAGCTGTATCGTGATAATTATGAATCCACGAAGGCGGCCCTTGCATTGAATGAGAAGATTCTGCTGAAGCTGGATGCGCTGGCTGTGGGGCTTTCTTCCTTTGAAATTAATGCAAATGAAGATATGAACAACGAAATATTGGAAGAGATCGAAAAGCTCACAAATGATGCAAAATATTATCAATAGTGGAGACACGGAATGGGAGGAACTATGGGAAAGAATAAAATCGGCATACTGGCAGCAGTCATAGTTATCGTATGCGCTGTTGTGTTCGGAGGGATTTATCTTACAAGAAATCTGGGAAAATCCGATAAGGTTATTTCACAGGAAAGCGCCTTAAGCAGCCTTGAAAAAATGGTGAATAAAATCAGTCCCGATACGGCGGCGCCTGTAAAATCGCCTGTGGAATTTGATGATGCGGAGGATGAGGCGGCTGAGCTTCCTGATATTGATACTTGTGAAATAGGTACACCGGCTTCCACTTCTCTTTATGCAGAGATTTATTCCTCGCCGGAGAAAGCCGGTACGGGAACGGACGCATGGCTCTGTGAAATGGCGGAAGATTTTAACAGGCAGGGATTTACCGTTAATGACCAGGAGGTTTCCATACAGGTCAGAAAGGTCAACAGCGGACAGGCGCTGGATTATATCGCCACAGGGAAAGCGGTGCCGGACGGTTTTTCCCCTTCCAGCATGCTCTGGGTCGATATGCTCAATGCCAAAGGCGTGGAAACGGATGTGATAACGGAGAGAATGGTGGGTAATGTTGCCGGAATCCTGCTTTCTGATGATACCTATAAGAAAATAACGGAAAAATACGGAAGCGTGGATTTAAAGGCGATAACAGAGGCGACGGAAGCCGGCGAATTCACTATGGGGTACACCAATCCCTTCGCCAGCAGCGCCGGCCTGAATTTCCTTGTATGTACACTTGAACGGTATGACAAGAGCAATCCGCTTTCCGAAACGGCTGTGGACGGGTTCCGGAAGTTCCAGGAGAATGTGCCCTTCGTGGCGCTGACCACCATGCAGATGAGGGAAGCGGCGGAGAGAGGGACGCTGGATGGTTTTATCCTGGAGTATCAGTCTTATCAGAATGATTCGGCACTTTCCAGAAATTATAAATTCACGCCGTTTGGCTACAGACATGATAATCCGCTGGTGAGCGTGGGGGAAACCAGTCCTGAGAAAAAGGAAATCCTTCAGAAGTTTGCCGAGTTTTGTTCTTTGGAGGAAGCTGTGAAGCGGGCGGATGAGTTTGGCTTTAACGGCATGGAGGATTATGTGTGTGAATATGACACGGTTTCCGGTGATGTGCTGGTGGATGCCCAGAAGCTTTATAAGGTAAATAAGGATAACGGAAAGCCTGTCATCGGCGTCTTTGTGACGGATACTTCAGGAAGTATGGCGGGCGCCCCGCTGAATGCGCTGCAGGAGTCTCTGATCAACAGCATGAAGTACATCAATGCCGACAATTATATCGGCCTTGTAAGTTATTCGGATGATGTGACCATTGAAGTGCCGATAGGGAAATTTGATTTGAACCAGCAGTCTTTGTTTAAGGGGGCGGTTGAGAATCTCTATGCCTCCGGCGGCACGGCTACCTTTGACGGTATCTGTGTGGCTATGGATATGATTAACAAGGCGCTGGAAGAAAATCCCGGCGCAAAGCCGATGATTTTTGTTCTGAGCGATGGAGAGACGAATTCGGGCTACAGCCTGAATGATATCAGGAATGTGCTGAGCGGTCTGAAAATACCCGTTTATACCATAGGATATAATGCGGATCTTGCGGCATTGCAGAGCATCAGCGCCGTAAATGAGGCGGCCAGCATCGATGCTTCCACCGACGATGTAGTGTATCAGTTAAAGAATCTGTTTAATGCGAATATGTAAATAGGGGGACAGGAATATGGGAGATTTTTCACTGGATTTACCCAGGACTGAAGAAATAAAGAAGGAAGTGGAAAAGGAACTGGCGCCTACCAATGAGGATAAAACGCTCATTGATAATACGATGAAGGAAAAGGCTGAGATGATCATGGGCGTCGATTTGGATTCTCTTGCGGAAAGAAGAGAATTTGTACAGGTGATCGAGACCTTTGGCGCGGATATTATTAAAAAGTCTTCCGTTAAAAACAGCATCCTTCAGAAAAGAATGGGGGATTTCAGCAAGGCAGGCGGGGAAACAAGTGAGATTTCACGTGGTCTGGCTGATCTTTCCATAAAAATGAGGGATCTGGATCCCTCTGCCCTGGATTTCACGAAAACGGGGCCGCTGGGTAAAATATTTAACCCTATCCGCCGTTATTTCGAACGGTATAAAACAGCTGATGCCGAGATTGCATCCATTGTGAAAACGCTGGATAAGGGCAAGAATATGCTTAAGAATGATAATACAACGCTTGAAATCGAACAGGCCGACATGCGGGATCTTACAAAGCAGCTGGCACAGAGAATAGAGATGGGAACCCAACTGGATATGTATTTGTCCAATGCGGTGGAGAACGCCGAGGCGGCGGGGGAAGATGAGGAGAAGATTAAATTCATCAAGGAAGAAATCCTGTTTCCGCTGCGTCAGAGGCTGATGGATTTCCAGCAGCTGCTGGTGGTGAATCAGCAGGGAATCATAGCCATGGAAGTGATCCGCAAGAACAATCTGGAGCTTATCCGCGCCGTAGACCGTGCGGAAACGGTGACCATTTCATCACTGCGGGTGGCAGTGACTGTTGCGGGCGCGCTGTATAATCAGAAAATCGTGCTTGAAAAGGTTCAGATGCTGAATGAAACGACTAACAATATGATTCTGTCCACCTCCAAGATGCTGAAGGAACAGGGGGTTGCCATTCAGCGGGAGGCGGTGGAGGCCAGTATTTCTCCGGATACGTTAAAGCAGGCGTTTGCGGATACGATTTCTGCGCTGGATGATATCAGTGCGTATAAGGCGAAGGCGCTGCCTCAGATTGCGCGGACGATCGAGGAGTTTAAGGAGATCGCTGTGGAGGGGGAGAAGCAGCTGCAGAAGCTGGAGAAGAGTCGTAATGTAGAATTGTAAATTGTAGGCAGTGGGGGGAGGGCGGATAAACGGAACCGTCACAGGGCCGCGTTCTCTCTGGTGTGGTATCAGTCCGGGGGCGGGATTTTTCCTTCCTCCGGGGGCCGGCTGTATATGTGTTTTCGGCTCCAGCTTCAAAAACGGTGATGTTTCTAAATGTTCCGTTCTGTCGGGAGTCTGCCAACGCGGCAGAACTCCTCATTGCAGCGACTTTCAGTCGGCTGCATTCGTCAGACATGCCGCTAAGGGCGGCAGTCTCCCGGCAGAATGGAGCATTAAGAAACATCACCGTTTTTTCAGATGGAGCTGAAAACACATATACAGCCGGCCCCCGGAGGAAGGA